>VMHT01099242.1_pt1 | contig 15607 bp, 15 predicted proteins | sample 4693611 | NCBI WGS metagenome assembly VMHT01 (sample SAMN12280063, study PRJNA550983) | marine metagenome | isolation source: seawater sampled from same location over 5 years 0.02-0.2 micron viral filtrate | place: USA: collected off the coast of southern California halfway between the port... ... | reverse complement strand
GGTTGGGATGGTTGGCACACATCGGGATCAGGTATAGAATTTGAAACATTATCAACTGATTACGACAGGTTTATATTCTATGAACATACTGGAGCAACGACGAACAGGAGAAGCATCGGCGACCATGTCCTAAATGCTAACGCTTGGAACCACATATACTGGGCGTTCCAACCGAGCGGCAGTTCATACCTTGGAATCAACGGCACCGTAACGGAAGCTTCTGGTTCTTATATTACTGATTTTGCTCCAACAGTAGATTTGAATTTGCTTAAAACACCAGCAAATGCTGATGATTCAGTGAAAGGTTATGTACAGGAATTCATAGTAAAAAACACCGTACCTTACACTGCCAATTTCACACCATCAACAACTCCTTTAGTAAGCAGCGGCGGCTCTACTGCTCTTATCGAGGAAGGATTTGAGGGAACTGGAACGCCATCCGGTTGGGGTACTTACGTTGGATCAGGTGGAGAGATAGACTTTGATAACACTAGCAACGTCAAAGAGGGATCGCTAAACTTAAAAGTAAAATCCAATAATTACACCCACGCATATTACGATCTTGGCGCTCAGTACGGCCACATTATTTTGACATTGGCAAGACGCGCAACTAGCCTCTCAAATAGGCAAGACGTATTTCTTTACAATTCCGGCGGAAACAGGGGAAGCACCACGGGTTCAATGCAGTTTGGCGCAGTGTCGGGAAGTAATCAAGGCATTAAGCACGACAGCAATAACATTCGAATAACAATGAGCGGTTCAATCAACACTAACCACTACATCAGAATTGAAATTGACGTCCCCAACGACATTGTAAAAATTGCTAGATCAAACGATGGCACATCTTTCCCAACATCTGGCACGAACTACAACGAATCCAGCGGAAATATCAATTCAGCATTTGGAGGCGTTCAGTATATTGCTCTAGGAGCAAGCAACAAAAATGCCACGCAATACTACGACGATATAAAGCTAATACGTGGTGATATCTAGGAGGCTTTTTATGAAAACACTAATATCAACAATACTACTTGCAACCACGCTAGGCGCAGCTGACTTAACTCTGACGTGGCAAGATAACTCTAACAACGAAGACGGCTTTGAGGTTTGGCGCAAGACCAATGACGGCCAATGGGATCTAATTGGAGCCACTAACGCAGATACACCAATTTTCAACGATGCTGTGATTCCAATCGGTGCGATATTGCACTACCGAGTTAGAGCGTGGAATCAGTTTGGCGAGTCGGATTTCACCAACGAGGTGATGATTGGTACATACGCACCAGCAGCACCATCTGGCCTAAGCGGCAAACTCAAGAAATCAAACACAAACAGTCAACTAAGACAGGGGCCAGTAATTAGGCATTCTGTTAAAACCAAAAGAGATAGATACGGGAGGCTAGTTATTTCGGGATCATGAGCCAAAAGCAGATAATAGTTGAGGACACAGTTCAGGTTGGTGATTGGCTTCAAGTCAATCGCGCATTTGGCAAGACCAACCACAACTTTGACCATCTTTTTGAAGGCTTAGATAAGTCAAACGGTGGTTACGAATTCACTGGCGGATTTACTGACCGCACAACTGGCCTCGCTGGTCAGTCCTCTGTTGGCTCTAACGTGCAATATACCGAGGCTATGGTTGAGGATCAGACTTGGCTTAGATTTGGCTTTGACAGCACCTCGCAGGCGACAAACGACGTTCCCTACTGGACTGACCCAACTCCAGCAATTGCTACTGGAATCGGCTTATTCGGCGGCAGCTACATGCCCGAAGGTGTGACGAGCATGTTCGATTACACATTCAACGCGTCAACGTACTCGAACGCAGTTACGTCTGGCGATCTCCAATATACGGCAGCAACGGGGTCACTTGACTACACTCAATGCCAAGCTGGTGACATGGCGCTCGTTCGATTTGATTTCAATGTCTTGCCTCAGGTTGTAAACACGACAATCGAGGTTGCGCTAATATGGCAGACCCGCGATACGAGCGACGCAGCAACTTACACATTCTCACTCACTGGCGAGCCGTTGTTTTACGGCGTTGGAACCGTAGGCCGCACGTTCCTTAATCGACCCATCCTTTCTGCATACTTTGCATCAAACGAAGATGTAAATGCTCGAGCGCTTCCAGCCATTAGGGCGGACAATCAAGTGCAGATTCAACCGCTAACCATACTGAACACTATCCAAAGATAATGGCAATCAAAGTTGTAAGAAACAACGCGGGCAACTGTATCAACTTCGTTGGCAGCTCTAATCCCGTCTACTGGAATTCCTGCTTGAGTGGCGAGGTTGATTCCGTTGACAATACTCGAGTTAATGTTGTAAACGATGTGAGAACCGTTGAGGCGGGCACCAAGATTTATGAGTTCTTTCAGATTCCATACACGACTTTTGCCGAAGCCGATGGAACAGCCTTCACCTCAGCCACTGAGTGCGCTACCTACATAACTAATCAGTGCAACGTGGCAAGCAACACGGGTCAGTTCATTCTATCATCATCTGACACGCTTGACTTCACACTAGACGCAACCAACACAACAATTCTGGTAAACAACGGCGACGCCTACTCAGTCAACGCTATTAGGGCTGTGGCCAATGAGAGCTCGCACATCAACATCTTACAGCACACGGGCGACGTTGCTATCTTCACAGATCTACGGGTTGCTAACGCATCCATAAACGGCTCAGCCGTCAACAGCACGCTTGCAACTGCGGTCAATGAGCTTAACGCGTTCTTTCAGCAATCTGGTGGCGCCTCTGGCACTGCTCCGGTAATAACGTCAGCTACGACGGTCAACCTAACGCAAGGCGACACGCTAAACTATGAGCTGACAGCCACCAACGGCGTGGCATATGAGTGGACGAACCTACCCTCTGGCGTAGCCACTGTCGATGGTAACGTTAGGAAGCTGATTGGTGGATCTAGCCTAGCCGAGGCAACCTACACAATCACAGCTAAAGCAATCAACTACTTTGGCCAAGATACTGAGACCATTAGCCTAGTCGTTTCTGCTCCACCTTTCTCAGACACTAAGTCAGTTAAGTTTGTTAGTGGTGATTACCTTGGAGCAAATGCCTCCCTTTTGGATAGTGAGCTTGGTAGGTCAAGCAACGGATCGGGCTCAAGCGACGCTTGGACGGTGTCTTGGTGGTTTAAAGCTCCTGCTCACACCAATAACAAGCAAACAATGTTCTACTTTGGTGACAACGATGCAGCAAACGGTGGAAGGATCAGGATGCGATTCGTAGGATCTTTAAACAGCATGATATTTCAATATGGATCCGATAATAACAACATAACTTGGGGCAGTGCTAACAATATTCTACCAAGCGAGGAGTGGAAGCACATAACGATGACTTATGACGGTGGAACAACTGGCTCGTCAAGCGGAGACATTAGTAGCTATTACAGTCGATTTAAGTTCTTTATAGATGGCTCAGAGGTAACATCAAACGGAACTTTTAGCGAAGATAATTACGGCTACACCGCATCGATTGACCCCGACAATCTAAGAGTGGGGCGTGAAATATCAGGTGATTACATGAAGCCAAATGCTTTTATTGACGAAATGGCTGTTTGGGATTCCGATCAGTCATCTAATATCTCATTAATCTACAATAGTGGGACAACTCATGATTTGTCTAATTTAACAGATGCACCCAGCCATTATTGGCATATGGGTGACGGTGACACCTATCCCACCATTCAAGACAAAATTGGAACAGCTCACTTTGTTATGTATAATATGGTGGCAGCTGACATTGTAACAGACGCACCATGAGCCCAGAGATTTTGGATTTAGCAACAATGGGCGGAAGCGCTATGTTGGGCAAAGGGCTCAACCTAGCCTCCGCTGTCATAAAAGAACTTGGAGCTGCTCGCCGTGAGGCTTGGCAGTTCGAGGAAGGATCCATGCAACGCGCGGAAAAAGCATCTGGCGGCGTGTGGATTAGACGGGCCATCTATTTTCTAGTGGCATTCAGTTTCGTATCTATCGTTGTAGCGGGTTTCGCCGGCCACCCTGTAGTGATAGAGAACGAAGTAACGAAGGGATTCTTATTCTGGCAGCGCACCGTAATGGAGTACGTTACCGTTGAAGGCGTGCCCTTTTTAGCAGTTAACAAAACGGCGTTTCTGGCCTTGGTGTCGTTTTACTTGGGGAGCAAGGCATAAAATGACTAAATGGGTATCAAGCAATAAAGAAATAATTCAAGCCATAATGTGGATCTTGTGGCTGATCAGCGGCGCGGTAATGACTTTGGTCATGACAAACTTAGATAATCGGTACATCAGATTTGATGAGGCGGATGCAAGGATGCGTGGCATGTGGGTGCCAGCTGGTCAGTTCTTGAAGTTTAAGGAGCAGCTTTCAGCTCACTTGGCCTCCGATTCAGTTCACTCAAACAACGAAGTGAGCAGGCAGGAATTTGAAGCGTACAAGGACAACAACGAGAACCGAGTTTACAGACTAGAGGAGCTGATGCTTAGAATCGACGACAAGCTTGATAGAATGATCGAGTTGCAATTGCGAGAGGACTAATGGCTGGCGTACGTAGAAGCAAGGGCGGTCTCGTTCTCAAAGGCACATCAACCGTCAGGAGCAAGCAAGACGGAATCCAGATTGTGGGCGGTGAGCAAGAGCTGCTTGACTTAATCGGCGAGCTTGGTGACCTAGGTGAGCCCAAGTGGGTGCTGTCGAGATACGGCGCTGCTATGAAAGAAGCTATGAAGCCCGTGCTCGCCTTGGCTAAGTCATTGGCACCCGTTGGTACTGGCAACCTAGCTAACTCGCTAACAATCACCTCTAAGAAATCAAAGCGCGCAAATAACACAACCGAGGCCCGCGTTGGTGTAGATGCTGATAAGTTTTTCCTAAAGCGTGATAAGAACTCAGCCACGGGATTCAGCACGGAGGTTGAGATTCAACCAATGAGATACGTTGCATCTGTTGAGTTTGGCAATAAGAAGGGGATGTCTCCTAGACCGTTCCTCACTCCAGCATACGACGCAACTGGCCGCAGAGAGCACATCTTGCCAAGAATCAATGACTTCATGAAGAAGGCCATTAAGAAGAGAACTAAATTCCTCAAGAAAGGCGTAAAATGATTACAGAACTAAGAACTTACATCCTAGACGATGCGGCAATTGCTGCCATAATAGGCACTAGGCTTTTCCCGATTAAAGCTGACCAAGTAGACGGAACTGATCCATATGCCGTGTACTACTTCGTAAACAGCACAACGCTCGATACTCACTCAGATAGCGGACTACTGCGCAGGGACATGCTGAGGATAAATTTGCACGCTCCCACAGCTACTGGCATCCTCGAACTATCCGAGCTGTTTAGGACGCGTCTGAGCAACAAGAGGATAGCACTAGGCAGCTATGATGCCCACATTGTTTGGGAATCATTCGCCAATGGCTACTCGGATCAAGACGAGATCCACGACTCAGCAATCACACTTTCCATAACTTGGAGCTAAGGCTCCAAACTAAACCAAAACAAACAACCCATAGAATACAATGGCAAAATACGCAGCAAACGGCGCAACCATCACAGTTGGTGGAACCGCTATCTCGAACGTGGTTTCGTTTGGAGTACCTAGTGACTCTGCAGACGAAATTGACGTATCTGATCACAGTTCTGATCGTCGCTCATTCGTCAACGGTCTAGTTGACTCCGATGACATGACGATCGAGCTCGTTTACGATCCAGCAGACGCTGGACAAGCTGACCTCCGCGACAACGTTGGTGGAGCAGCTCAGTCCTTCGTTATCACGCTAAGTGGCCCTAGCGCTTCCCACATCCACACGTTTAGCGCGTTGGTTAAGGGATTCGCTATCGACCTCCCAGCTGACGGAGCTTTGACAGCTACTGCTACGATCAAACGTACTGGAATTGACACGATCACTTCTTCGTAATCTTTCAACTCTTAGCCGACCATGAAAGAGCAAACGATAAAAATTACTATCAACGGGGAGGAGCGCGAAATCCTAGCGGGTAACGCTGCTCTTCTGCGTTTTCGAAAAGCAGGTGGCGATATGGCTTTGATCTCTACGATCTCAGCCGAGGACAACAATGCGTTGTTCGATTCGCTAGACGCCATCTGCCAACTTATCTCAGTTAACTTGCTGGGTGATGTCACAACGACCGAGGCAATTGCCAACGGCACTGACATGGCCGAGCTCTTTAACGCCGCTGGAGCCCTACTAAATCAAGTTCCTTGGTTGGTCGGCTCCAAATCAGAACAAGAATAATTGGGCTCTATGACGCAGGGCGACTACGACAAAGTGATGCTTGAAGATTTTGCATTCGCTGTGGTCGCTTTGCGTCTCCGTCCCGAAGATTATTGGTCTATGAGCAGAGCCGAGTATATGGCCTGCGTAAAAATGTGGAAGCGACTCAACGGTGTTTCAGACGAAGACGCCAAGACGCAGGAGTCAGTTGACAGCTTCTCAAAGTATATTTCCGGCACGTTCGGAGGACAAACAGAAACTAAATAATGGCCAAAGTACCTACAGTTTACCTCGCCGTCAAGGCGGACACCGGAGAAGTTCGGAAGAACATGAACGAAGCGCAAAAGGCGTTTCTGGGCTTCAAGGATAGCATTAAGAAGACGCGCGGCGCTGGTAAGTCATTCCAGAAAGATTTTAAGCAGATGGCCACGGGTGCCATCACGGCCTTTGCTTCGTTTCAGGCTTTAAAGGGCTCAATAGTTTCAATCGTAAGAGATGTTTCCACGATGGAGACTCTCAAGGTTCAGCTAGAAACAGCAACCGGATCAGCACAGAAGGCAGATGCTAAGTTCAGCGAGCTATCCAAGACGGCATCTAAGCTGCCCCTGTCAATCGAAGAGACAACCGAGGCTTTCGTTAGGTTGCAGAACATGGGGCTTGATGCTTCTGAGCGTTCTCTAATATCTTTCACCAACACGGCCTCAGCCATGGGCAAGAGCCTAACCCAGTTCGTAGAAGCTGTTGCGGATGCTAACACTCGAGAGTTCGAGCGATTGAAAGAGTTTGGCATCAAGGCTAAGAACGAAGGCGAGAACATTCGATTCATCTTTCAAGGCAACGAGACGGTTGTAAAGAACACATCAGACAATATCGTTGAGTACTTAACCCGCTTGGGTGAGGTTGAGTTCGCTGGAGCTGCGGAGAAGCAGATGACAACTCTAGCTGGAGCACTTTCAAATGTAAAGGATGCTATCTTCCAGTTGAATGTTGAGCTCGGCAAGGATACCGCTGGATTTCTACAATCTAGGCTAGCCATACTCGAGGGCAACCTCAGGGGATTAAAAGCCGTTGTTCAAGATATTAAATTTGATAACACCAAGCTTGATGAGTTAACGGCAAACGAATTGCCACAACTGGAGAGAGCCTTTGGCGAGGCCCTACTTAAGCTCGAGCAGATGGAGAATTCTACAGCTAGGGGCAACCGAGGATTTGGCGCTCAAAAGCTATTGGTTAGGGATTTGCGAGAAGCCTACGAGCGAATCACCCAAGAGCAAGAGAAGCAAAGGTTGGATGCCCTCGAGACAGCGAAAAATGCAAAGGCTGAGGCTGAGGCTAAGTTTAAACTAGAATCCAGTGAGAAAGCCGCAACAGCATTAGCAGAGGCTCAAGCTGAGCTCGCATTACTGAAGGCTCACAGGGAAGAGGATGTCGTTGCATTAACCGCTGAGCGTGTTAGGCTTGAGGAGAAAGCCGTAGGGCTAGGTTTGAGGCTTGCTCAGATGAAGGAAGGCGGCTTTAGTGACGCTGACATCGAGAAGGCCAAGGAAGAATACATTAAAACTTGGATCGAAGCCGACAATCTAGGCAACAGTATCGATAAGCTCGGAGAGAAGAGCAATAAGATGAAAGAAGCCATCGAGCAGTTCGGCGATGCAGCTAGGCGAGGCTTCGCTGATGCTATCATCGAGGGCGAAGGCTTCAAGGGTGTCCTCAAGTCGATTCTAAAGGAGTTCGCTAAAGCACAGTTGCTAATGGCTATTGGTGGCTTTGGTAATGCCACAAACAAGCCTAGTGGATTGCTTGGCGCTCTAGGCAAATCATTCGGCGGGGGAAGAGCACGAGGCGGACCAGTTACAGCCAACACGCCGTACTTGGTTGGTGAGAAAGGCCCAGAGCTATTTACACCATCTGGCTCGGGATCGATCACACCTAACCATCGCACAGAAGCAGACGGAGGCGGATCAGTCAGCGTGGTCAATAATTTCTCAATCACTGGCGGAAACGACGAGATGCAGTCAATGATTGCTCAGTCCGTCTCAACTTCCGTTCAGCTGGCAGTTTCCAAGATTCAAGATAACAAACGCAGGAGAGTAAGCTAATGCCGACAATACCAACAACACCATCATTTCAATCAGTTCGGGTCAGTCGCTCTAGAGTGACGCCCATGACCAAGAGCCCATTCACTGGCGACATTCAGGTTTATGAGTGGGTTGGTTCAGACAAATGGCAATTTGATGCCGTTCTGCCACCGATCAGCGACAACACGCAAAAGGCTGCTTGGATCCAGTTTTTGATGGATTTGGAAGGCATGAGCGAGAGCTTTAGCTTTAACCTAAATGCTGCCAGTGGATCGCTTTACGATTACGCACAGGGGCAAACCACAAGTTACCCAACCAACTGGATTGCCCGTGAGCCGATGCAAAGCTGGTCTATTGATCAAGCTGGCCTGCTCGTTGGCATAACCATCAAAGCAATCGAAGCATAATGGCACGCAACCTAGAAGCAACAATTAGCTCAAACCTAGCGCTTGGCGTGGTAAAGCCAGCCTTCTTCGTCACTTTCGAGTTTCCTAGTGGAGACACACGTTGGTGGACGGGCTCGGGTAACCTCAGCTGGGATGACGGGACCGGAGACGGCTCACAGTCATTCATCGGCCTAGGTAATTTGACGAGCATTGAGCTACCGACTGAGACACAAGACGGATCTGCTCAAGGCCTCAACTTCGGCATCAGTGGCATACCATCTGCGAACACAAGCCTAGCGCTCACTGAGAACTACCAGAATTCACCCGTCACCGTTTGGCTGGCCACAATGTCAAATGCCACAACAATTAGTGGTACACCGTATCAGATGTTCTACGGTTTGGTAGATGTCATGGAGATGACCGATGACGGCTCCACTGCTGCCATCACTGTCAAAACCGAAGGCTTTGCATATGGTGTTGGCCCGAGCGAGGCTAGACGAACCGAGCAAGACCAGATAGAGCGGCACAGCGGTGATGAATCACTTCGTTACGTTGCTAAGCTCGAGGAGCAAGAATTCCTCTGGGGCGTCAAAGAGTAATGGATTGGGCAAATAACTGCTGGCATCAAGCTGTCGAGCGTATTGACCTACCCGACGAATTCAAGAGCGTGGATACGAGCTTAGCCGTAGCACGACGAATAAAGCCCTCAGGCTCCATAGAATCGTTTTTATCCTCTCTTCCATACTTACAACCAGTTGACGTGAATAAAGCCCGTATAGGCGACCTGATGGTCTTCAGATGGTCTTCTAGGCTGCTAGACTTCACGATGGCTGTCAATTTAGATGGATTGGTCTCAATAGGACCATCCGATCACTATCAATCACATTTTAAAACACTAGATGCCCACGCGGCTTTTCGACCATGCCTCAATTCATAGCACCAGCCCTCACATCGCTCCTCGGTGGAAGCGTAATAGCAGGAACAATCGCCGCGCATTTAGTTGTCGCTGGCGTTACGATGGTAGGAGCTAACCTGCTCGCACCAAAGGTTGACTTCGGTAGTGCCAACACTAGGAGATCGCTAAACGTACGAGGCCGTAATCAGCGCAACGCCACGACGAACCGTCAGTACATCTACGGCCAAGTGAAGGTGGGTGGAACAGTTGCCTACATGGGCACGAGTGGTTCAGAGAACGAGTTCTTGCACATGGTATTGGTCCACTGCGACCACGAAGTTGAAGAATTAGGCGACCTATACGTCAACGGCGAGAAGGTTGAGATGGCGTCAGGCGGAGAAGGTGTCTTACGCACCACGAGCAGTGCCACAGATCGCTTCTACGAGTCGTTGTACATTGCAGATCACTTAGGCGGGCCTAATCAAACCTCGGCCGACTCAACGCTTGATGCAGCTACTGGCGACATCGATTCCCAAGATGCTTTCAAGGGTATGGCATACACTTACATCCGCATGGAGCTGAAGCAGCCTAGCGATGCCAACCCAGATGAAGAGAACGCATTCCCTAGCGGTATTCCTCAGTTCCAGCGCGTGATCAAGGGTATGAAAGTTTATGACCCTCGCGAAGCTGGCCACGATGCAGATGATAGCACAACTTGGGAATACAGCTCAAACTGGGCGCTCTGCACAGCCCACTTCCTTCAGTCAGACTTTGGCTATGGTCGATACGGCTTAACATACGACGAGATCAATAGCACCGAGCTAACGGCATCAGCCAACAACTCAGACGAAGAAATCAATGAGCTTTGGCCAGCTTGGCAAGCATCTGAGAGCTTTAGGCTAGCTGGCTACACAAGATCCATTGGCAGCTGGCTACTAACGAACACATACGGCGGGATAAGCGGAACTACTCAGCCCGACTTAACTGGGCTTGGTGTTGGTGATACTGTCTCCGACGGATTAATGACGTGGACGCTAAGGCATGACGGGATCAACACTGGTGTGAGGTACGAGCTCAACGGAATGGTTGACTCGCACGAGGATCCAATCGAGGTTTTGCGTAAGATGAAGACCGCAGCTAGTGGTATGGTTGAGTACGTTGGCGGAGAGTGGATCATTCGCTCGGGTAGATACATCGCACCAACCGTTACGCTGAACGAGTCTGACTTTAGCAGCGGTATAAGCGGAACGACCAAGGATGACCGCACGAGCGCGGTTAACACGGTCAAGGGCGTTATAGCTGACAAGCTAGATAGCTACCAAGTAATTGACGCACCATCGATCACTAACAGCACATTTGTCACGCAGGATGGTGGAGTTGAGTCAGTCAAGGAGATGGAACTCCTGTACACTAATAGCCACAAGACTGCTCAGAGGCTATTTAAGATTGAGCTGAATAAGGCTCGCCAATCAATCACGCACAAGGCCAGCTTCACATCTAAGGCCATGCAGCTTCAGGTTGGTGACACATTCCAGCTTAACTTTGCCAAGTACGGCTACGTTAATAAGGTCTTTGAGGTTTGGTCGCATCAGTTGGTCGTTAATAACGGCGCGCTTCAGGTGGAGATGGAATTCAGGGAGACAGCCACGAATGTCTATGACTGGGACCACACGACAGACGAAACTGCGCTTGATCCATCACCGAACACAACACTACCTAGCCCTTACGACGTTCCAGTTGGCCCTACGCCAGTGGCAACATCGGGCACATCGACATTGGTTCAGACAGCTGACGGTACAATCTTGCCATCGATCCACGTAAGCTGGACAGCTGCAACAAATGCCAACGTGATAGGCTACGAAGTGAGATGGGAGCGATCAACTGGCGTTTATGGCTCAGTTACTATAAACGGCAGAGAGAGCACATCGACCGTCATCGGCGGCGTGGTTGAGTTTGCGACTTACCCAATTGAGATTAGGTGCATAACTCCGCTGAAGATTGGCTTATGGGGCACAGCAACATCTCACTTGGTCGTTGGTAAATCCGCTCCACCATCAACACCAACCAATCTCGTAGCCATACCCGTCATTGACGGTGTTAGCTTGACAGTGGACGAGCACCCAGATGTTGATTTTAAGCGCTTCCTGATCTACCAAAACACAAGCAACTCGCAGCCAACTACTCACTCTTACACAACGACCGACACAACCAAGACGATTAACGGCTTAACAGCTGGGACTCAATACTACTTTTGGGTTGAGGCTGAGGATACAACAAACCACACAAGCTCGGCCACTTCCTCGGTCACAGCCACGCCTGACGCAGCTGATACCGGACCACAGGGACCCGCTGGCTCAGATGCCGTTGGATTGATTATTCCGTCTTACCTAGAGCAAGTCAATTCCGATTATGACGACTACGATCCAGTTGGCAAGACCATCACTCCAACGGTTTTGCTAGGCGACAATAATGTTACCTACAACGCAAGCCCCACAAACAACAGATGGAGATACAAATCTGGGCTGACTTACACTGGGGGAACCGCAGCAACGACAACCTCAACAGGTGGTTTAGGCTTCTCCACTCACACGGATGGCGTAAGCAAGCTCGAGGTTGAGGGTGTTATTATTTACAGGAACGCCTCATCTGTAGAAACCGAGCTGGATTTCACTGCTCAATGGGTGCTTTCCGGTCAAGGCGTACTGGGTGCTACTGGCCCTACTGGCCCTACTGGTGCTGATGGTGCTGACGGTGCTGACGGTGCTGATGGTGTTGATGGGACAAACGGTACTAATGGGACAAACGGAACCAATGGTACGGACGGATCAGATGGTGCTGATGGATCAGATGGCGCAGATGCTAAGCTTGAGCACAACGGGCTAATCTACTACACAACGAATCAACAAGCTCAGCCGGGCGTGCCTAGCGCGTCTTCTTATACGTTTAGCACGAGATCCTTCACTGGCTTAAGCGGAGGATGGCAAACCACTCCAGTCGAGGTTGTCATCACTGATACAACCAAAAAATACTGGGTTGCTCGCTACGATGTAACAGAGACCACAGCCGGCGGCAACACTGGAGCGCCTAGCTTTAGCACTCCTACGGGATCAATCAACTTTGGTGATGACATTCAGTCTGATAATTACAACAGCACAACAGAGACTGGCTGGAAAATAGAGCGCAACAGTGGCAACGCTGAGTTTTATGGCGACGTAAAGATTGGAACGGACAACCTTCTTAGTGTTGTTAATGATCTAGTGACAACCACGTCATCTGATCACAGAGAATGGGAGGGCGCTGACGGAGCAGTTGCTCGGGGTATATTTACTCAGCACGATGACGACACACCGACTGGGTTTGGTAGCATGGTTGTCAAGGACACTAGTGGTGCTGCGTTCAATAAATTCGTTTGGGATTTCGCCTTAGGAACTGACTTCGACAATTTGAGTGGATCAACTCAGTTCACTCAAACCGTTGGACAGTTCGAGACCAATATCTACAATGGCGGAAGCACGACGCCTTGGTCTAGTGGGCCTCAGTTCTCAGCATACGTTGACACAACGACCGCTAACTCCTCATCCGTAACCGGAGGTTGGACTTTCCAATCTAGCCCATCTGTAAACGACGGTCGCTTTGGATTGACCGAAGATCTTTTCTACACATCCAACGCTGATGTCTACCACGCTGGAAACGTCGGCATCGGAACTTCGTCGCCGGGCACCGCACTGGATATTCATAGCACGACCGGAGAGCTTTCCCTTAATTCAACCGGATCAACATACTCACGAATTAAGCACGAGCACAACGGCACTGGAATCTGGACAACCGGAACAAGAACCTCTGACGACTACCACATCTACAAAGAAAGCGGTTCGGGCGATGTTATTTTAGATAACTCAAGCTTAAATGTGGCAAACGCCCTCTACGTCGATCGACCATCTGATGCTTGGTCAACGAACACAACTTGGATAACCGTTGGAGCTGGCTCGGGTAATGAGTACGGAACCATTAACACGGGCGGATCCTACGCCATGGTTATGAATGGCAACGGCTATCGCAAGGGCTCGGCTAAATGGCAATCATTCGGTGCTGGGCCTTCTGGAAGTCCATATAGTGGAGCTACTCAGATTTGGCAATATCCGCAGGGGATCATCTCGTTCAATACTAACTCCAGCTGGGCTACTGGCAGCTCTAGCTCTGTAACCGAGCGCATGCGCATAGGTGGAGACGGGAACGTCTCGATAGGCACCACTTCGGGTGGATATAAGCTGCGCGTCAATGGGACTGCGAGAATAGACGATGCTTTAGTTCTTGGTGATGTTGGATCAGAGGGCGGAGAAATAAACATACTGGATCACAACAACGGCAACACCAACAGACTGGTTGTCGATATCGCCAGTGACGGAACAAGCAGAATTTTCCAAGCTGGCAACACTGATCTTCAGCTGGGTAACTTAACGAGCGGAGCGGGATCAGTGCGTATCTACGCAAATGCCGACAACAAGGCCATCTTTGGCACAACGCAAACTGAGTTCACTGACGAGGTTTACATGAGTGGATCGACCAGCGGCAGAGGTTTAGTCGTTGATAACGACGCTGACATAGACGGAAGCTTGAATGTTGGCTTTGACCTAGACGTTGTTGGAACTAAAAATTTCAACATCCCTCACCCAACCCTAGAGGGCAAGAGATTAGTTCACACCTGCTTGGAAGCTCCTAGAGCTGATCTAATATACCGAGGCAAAGCCACGCTGGTTGATGGTAAAGCAAGGATAAGCATCGACGAAGCAAGTAATATGACTGAAGGCACTTTTGAGGCCCTAGTCAATGTCGACGAGGCTCAAGCTTGGGTGCAAAACGATAGCGGCTGGGACTTGGTAAAAGCCAAAGTGCGCAAAGGCAACGTAATAATCACATCAAATAACGTCGAGAGCACTGACGAAGTTAGCTGGCTAGTAGTAGCCGAGAGAGCTGATGAGTCAATCAAGGCAACTCGATCCACTGACAAACAAGGCAAACTAAAAGTTGAGACTAATGACAAAGACAGAAAAACTAGAAGAACTAGAAGGAGTCAAAAGCGAAAAGCAAGTGCTCCTAGAGTTAGAGAAGACAAACCTTGAGGCGTTAGTGGATTCAATCCGCGAAGCTCAAGACTTGATATATTCTTATGAGGCTGAAATAGATAGGCTCGAAAGCAACATTGAAATACTGAACGAGCTAGACTGATTTAAGTCCCCACTGATAAATTGAAGAGCCCCCAACCATAAAGGAAGGGGGCTCTTTTTATTTTCTAGTTTCTGATGCTATCGACAGCCTCAAGTAAGAGGATGGCGATGAGAGCAGTGGCGAATAATATAATCATTCAACTTTGTCTCCTTGTGTTAGTCGCTCTCGATGTTGTCTTGAGCGATTTGTTGTCTCACGGCGTAATCAACAAGCAGCTGCTCGTCAACCTCGTCGTGTTGAATTGGGTATGCGTCTTCGTCGATCTCTTGAGCTGAGTGCCAGCCCATTGACCATTGTTCGCCTCGTGGTGAGTTCATTGAGTAAGGGCAAACGGTAAGTCCGCGAAGGTAATCGTTTACGCCTTGGTTGAAGTAAGTATTTTTTTCCATGATATTAGTTGTTGATTAGGTTTTGGATTTCGTTGATGCGAGCAGTTAGCTCGTCCATGATAGATTGGTCTCTCTCGCTGATCTCAGTGGACCAACGATTGTCTCGCTTGATCGAATCAAGCTGACGGTTTAGTTGGCGCTCCTCGTTGACGAGGGCTAGTGCTGTGATGATGTTCATTATTTTAATTTGTTAGGAATTTCTTTGCGTACAACTTAGCTGCTCTGACCGAGGCACATACCCTCTGAATGACATAATGTCCGTCCGCATTATTAACTATACTCATTAGAGCCTTGCCGCTCTCTAGTGGAATTATGCTAATCTCCTTGCTGCTAAAGCTCTCGTAGAATGTAGCTGTTAGTGTGTTAGCGTATTTGTTTTCGTATCTAGT
>VMHT01213779.1_pt1 | contig 15609 bp, 19 predicted proteins | sample 4693611 | NCBI WGS metagenome assembly VMHT01 (sample SAMN12280063, study PRJNA550983) | marine metagenome | isolation source: seawater sampled from same location over 5 years 0.02-0.2 micron viral filtrate | place: USA: collected off the coast of southern California halfway between the port... ... | reverse complement strand
GATCAACACCAGCGCAGAATAGCGGATATTCTGACTGTGGTTGAGGCTGACCTTGCTCGGCAACTTGACTCCGCTCCCACGGCTGACGGCGCACTGTTTGACCTAGAGTGGGCTGTCAATGCACGAACAGAGATGCGACGAATACTGGAGGAAGACTATTTAGCAGAAGTACAGGCGATGCTGGGCGACTACAGAGCCGTCACAGACGAGCAATTCAGAATGCTAAATACCTATGCCAGATTTACAAGAGTCTCGCCAGAGGCGGTTGCAGCGCTTCAAAGGCTATCTTTCCAAGGCTTTGAGGCACTGGCGAATAGTCAGCTTGAGTCGTTAGCGAATGGCGTATATCAAGCCACGCTGATTGGCAGAAGCAAGGCTGACTTCATTGAGGAACTTCGAGGGCAGATAAATGGAATCTATCAAGCAAGCGATCAAGAAGAGATTCGTCAACTTGTTGAGGTGGCTCAAAACGCAACTGGAGCCAGACAACAGGCGGCGGTTGATAGACTCCATTCAGTTTATAGCGCTGACAGGCTTGGCAATAATCTCAGGCGTTATGCGACAACTTACGCAACAGACTCACTCAATCAATTCTCAGCATCACTCACTGCGACAACGGCTAACGAGCAAGGCATCGACCGTTTTGAGTACTACGGTGACGTCATTCGAGACAGCCGCGAGTTTTGCAAAAAGCATGTGGGCAAAGAGTACACAAGGGAAGAAATAGATCGGATCTGGGCTGGAAGCTGGGCAGGCAAAGCCCCCGGCGATCCATTCCTAGTGAGGGGGGGTTACAACTGCCGTCATCAATGGCTACCCATCGTAGAGGAATAAGATGAGCAAAGAACTAGACCGAGCAAAGAACCTGACCGCAAGGCGACCGATACCACCGGCAATTCGTCAACTACTGGAGCCACTGGCAGCGGCTGCACCCAAAGACGAAAAACCAGACTTCGATGAGCTATATGCAATCGTGGATGAGTTGCTGCCATTGCCTAAAAAAACGAGGAGCGAGAAAGATGCCAAGCCATTACGGACACAGCAAGAACAAGAAGAAAAAAAAGACGATGAACAAGCCAAAGAGGACTAAAAAATAACCATCAGCTATTGACATCTCTGTAAAGCTGGTATAATGCCCCCCACTCGAAAGAGGTTCGCACATGAGCGATGAAATCATGGAAGAAAGTGCTGAGACTGAACCGGCACAAGAAATAGTTCAGGAAGCTAAGACGTTTACCCAAGAGGAGCTTGATCGCATCGTTGCTGATCGAGTCGCTAGGGAAAGGCGCAAGCTAGACAAGAAGCTAGAAGGTATCGATATCGAGGAAGCTCGCCAGATCATGCTTGAGCGTGAGCAGGCGCAGATTGAACGCCAAAAGGAAAAAGGCGAGTTCGAGACGGTACTAAAGCAGACTGTCGAAAAGAAGGATCTGGAGATTGCCGCCATGCGGATGGCGTTGGAAACCACCAAGATAGATGGTGCGTTACTGACGGCAGCAAGCAGGCACAACGCTGTAGATTCTGAGCAGGTATCGCAACTGCTACGCAATCGTGTAAAACTATCGGACGATGGTTCGGTTGAAGTATTAGACGATAACGGAGCGGTCAGATACAACGACAAGGCCGACCCCCTCTCAGTTGATGAGTTGGTGGGTGACTTTCTTACAGCGAACCCGCATTTCGTCAGAGCCTCCGCTGGAGGTGCTGGCACACAGGGGATGGCTGGTGGCTCCACGCAGAAGCCTATATCTGTGGCTGACATGGTAGACAACTGGGAAGATGGTGGGCGCGAAGCCTTCCGTGCTTTCAAGAAGAAAACCAAATAAACCACTTTTTTATATAGGACATAAATCATGGCTGCTACAACGAGCACAACCCTTGATGACCTGTTTGCGAATATCATCGCACAGGCACGATTCACTGCTGAAGAAGAGTCCCTAATGATGGGCCTCGTTACTATGTACAACATCGGCGACGAAGCTGGTAAGACGATTCAGGTGCCTAAGTACCCTGCAATCACTGCCGCTGACCTGACCGAAGGCACCGACATGAGCAGCACGACTGTCTCAACTTCTTCTGTCTCAATCACCGTGGGTGAGGTGGGCGCACAAGTAGTTCTGACCGACTTGGCTGCAATGGGTGCTGGCAACCCTGCTGAAGAGTTGGGTACTGTACTGGGTAACGCTATCGCTACGAAGATGGACTCAGACCTGATCGCATTGTTTGACGGATTCAGCACTGCCTTGGGCGCTGCTGGTCAAGAGATCACTGTGGCTGATCTGTTCAAGGCTGCTGCTACCTTGCGTAACAACAAGGCGCAAGGCGAGATTTTCGCGGTTGTTAACCCTTTCCAAGCGTACCAACTGAAAGCTAACTTAACCAATACCTTCGCCAACCCAAATGGTGGTGACGCGCAGAACACGGCTATGGTTAACTCTTACGTTGGCACCATCGCTGGCATCGACGTTTACGAGTCTGCAAACGTAACCGTAGATGGTAATGATGACGCGAAAGGCGCTGTCTTCTCACGCGAGGCTCTGGCTATCGCTATGAAGCGCGACTTCCAAATCGAAGCGCAACGTGACGCATCACTTCGTGCCTTCGAGCTTAACGCTACCGCCATCTATGGTGTGGGCGAGCTTGATGACACTTATGGTGTTGAGATGCTGTTCGACGCAGCACTTTAAGGCGTTTGGACGGCCCTGCCCCTTCTCTCCTTGGGGTGGGGCTGTCCCTTTTTGGAGGTTCTGTTGGCTATAACCTATCGAGGCGAGCGGTTCGAGGGCTATAACAAGCCCAAGCGCACACCTAAGCACCCAGAGAAGAGCCATGCAGTATTGGCTAAGGAAGGCGACAAGGTTCGCCTGATCCGCTTTGGGCAGCAAGGTGCAGATAACAAACCCCCTCGCAAAGGTGAGAGTGAGGCAGACAAAGCAAAGCGCAGAGCGTTTAAGGCTAGGTTTGCCAAGCAGATAGCCGCAGGGCGCAGAGACAAAACAGCATCGGCTGCGTATTGGGCCGACAAGGTGAAGTGGTAATGGCATTTTCTCAAGACTCCGATCTGGTAGCCCTTGTCCCTGACATCTTGGACTTCGGCATCACATCGTTTGCGACTGAACACGCGAAAGCACAGACCGACCTGACTCGCACCATCAGAAATGAGTGGTGGTACAAGAAGCAGATCCCCGGCGAGATGGTTCCCGCATACCTTACCGACTCCCAGTGGACGCGATGCAATGCTTATCTGGTGTTGTGGAAGTTCGCCCTCCCCCAGCTTACGAACTGGGTACAAGATGATCGCTTTCTGAACATGATTCAGTTCTACCAGCAGCGCTATCAAGAAGAACTGACTGCGGTGTTTGCTGACGGTGTGGAGTACGACGACGACAACTCTGGCACGATTGAAGACGACGAGCGCGGCATTGTCTCTTATGGGCGACTAACGCGATGACGCAGGGTCTGCCCATAAAGGTTGATCTCAAGCCAAAAGACATCGAAGGCTTGATGAAAAGTGAGCGCAAGAGCGTTGAGAAGGGCGTGAATCGCGCTATAGGGCGCACTGCGTCACTAGGCAAGCAGATCATCCTTCGCAGAACAAAGACTGGACAGGGCTTTGAGGGAGCGTTTGACGGGTACTCTGGCGGGTACGTCAAAGCGTTGGAGCGCAAAGGATTTCCTACTAGCCCTGTGGACTTGTTCGCAACAGGTCAAATGCTGAATTCAATGCAGGTTGAAACGCTCAACCGTCGGACTGCGCGAATCTATTTCTCAAACCCAGAGGCATCCAAGAAAGCGGCGTTTAATAACAGAAGTCGCCAATTCTTTGGGTTTAACGACAAAGAAGAAGATCGCTTGGGTAGGTTCTTCCGCAAGGAGTTCAACCGATGAGTGTGAGGGAAAACATTGCAACCAATCTGGTGACAGCGTTACAAGCAGTGACCACCCCCACAAATATCAAGTTCGTTACTCGTGAGCCGTTTGAGTTCGACAAGTTAAGCAACGCTCAATATCCAGCGGTGCTGGTAAGAACGACAAACGAAAACAGAGAAGACGGCACTGTGGGTGGAAGCATTACCCAGCGGTTCGGGACTATTGATTACCAACTTGTCTGCTATGTGAAAGGGACGGGGTTGGACACAGCAAGGAATAACATTGTCGAGTCTATTGAAGAAAAGCTTGACGAAGACAGATCACGCGGTGGACATGCAATCGACACACAAATCGTGAGCGTGGAAGCCGACGATGGCAGTATTGCCCCCATCGGTGGGGTGATTATAACGGTACGAATTGAGTACCAATACACTCGTGGAACAACCTAAAGGGGTTTAATCATGGCAACGACTAAAGGCTCAAGCGGCGTAGTCAAACTGGCGGTGAGCGGCGGCAGTGTCGCTGCTATGGGTGAAGTTCGCAGCTTCACACTCTCTGAATCTGCAGACACAATCGAAGACAGTGTGATGGGTGATACCGCTCGCACATACTTATCTTCGTTAACGTCTGCCACCCTCTCAATGGAGGTCTACTGGGACGATGCCGACGCGGTTCAACTGGTAATGGACTCTGGTGCAGGCTTGATCTTTGAACTGTACCCAACGGGAACAGGCACCGGCGAAAAGTACTACAGTGGTGGCGGCATCCTGACAAGCAAAGAAATAACAGCATCCTTTGATGGTATGGTTGAGGGCACGTTTGAGCTACAAGTCTCAGGCGCTGTAACTGAAGCAACTGCATAAGGAAATCCCAAAATGGGACTAGCTAAAGAACTAAGAAACAGAAGACAACTGAATGCTCGAAAGATCGAGGTCGCGGCATGGGCTGATCCAGACGGACAGCCCTTTGCCATGTATTGCTTCCCGATCACTTGTTACGACGTGAACGAATTGCAGAAGAAGCATCCCAAGTTCATGGAAAACACCACAATGGCGGCGATGATCGACCTGATTGTGATGAAAGCCAGCGATCAAGATGGCAACAGATTGTTCACTTCAGCAGAAGACCGAATTGACCTGCTAGGGGAGGAGACTGGGGTTATTTCAAGCATCGCCGAGCAGATGTTTGCAGAAATCCAGACCATAGAGGATCAGGAAAAAAACTGAGGGCCGATTCGTTAAGGTTTAATTTAATTGCCTTGGCGGATCGGCTACACATCAGTATTGGCGAAGCCGAGCAAATGCCCCTCTCTGAATTTAATGAGTGGGCGGCATTCTTCAAGATAATGAGCGAGAGGCAGGAAGATGGCTGACCAGAACGTCAACATAACCATTCGGGCGTTAGATAAAACCAAGAAAGGTTTTGCATCTGTTACTGGTGGTCTAAAGCGTGTCGCTGGCTCCGTGCTCAATATGAAGACCGCAATCGTCGGCGCTGTTGGCGCTGGTGGTTTTGGTGCCCTGATTCAATCTTCCATTAACGCTGGTGACGAACTAGCTAAAACCGCAGACAAGTTGGGAGTGACAACTCAAGCGCTCGCTGGATTGCGTCATGCTGCAGAGCTTACAGGCGTGTCTACAGGCACGATGGATATGGCCCTGCAAAGGTTCACTAGACGCGCTGCAGAGGCTGCTAACGGCACAGGAGAGGCCAAGGGCGCATTGCGTGAGCTTGGTATTGATGCTGAGTCCATTGTTCGCCTGCCTCTCGATGAGCAAATGAATATCGTGGCAGAGGCGATGTCTGGCGTGGAGACTCAATCAGACCGCGTGCGGTTAGCGATGAAGCTCTTTGACAGTGAAGGTGTCGCTTTGGTGAATACCCTTGGCGGCGGTGCTGATGCTCTCAAAGCAATGACAGAAGAGGCTGAACATCTGGGTCTCACTCTCTCCCGCACTGATACAGCGCAGATGGAAGCTGCCAACGATGCCATCACAAGGCTCCAAGCTGTATTCACCGGCCTGACCAATCAACTTGCTGTAGCCTTCGCGCCGATCATCACATTTGTGGCTGACGCATTTCGTCAAGCCGCACTAGATACATCTGAGTTTGGTCGCATAGGCCAGATGGTTGCCAGCGGGGTAGTCAAAGCCTTTGGCGTTGTAAGAAATATGATCCACGGCGTTCAGATCGTCTTTAAGACGGCAGAACTAAGCGTCTTGCAGTTAGCCGCCGCATTCGGGCAGAAGCTAACGCCGGTCTTGGACTTTTTTATAAAAAAATACAACGACATGGCCGAAAGCATGGTTGGTGGTCTTATCGGTATGGAGGCCATAACCACAACAGGCGAGCAATTAGTCGGCGCTCTACCAGCTGCGATAGCCGAAACTGAATTGGCGCTAGAAAGTTTGAAAAAATCAAATCCCGGCTCTGATTTGGTTGTAAGCATGGAGGCATTCATCGTTGCCAACAGGAGGGCGGCAGAGTCAATCGCAGAGGTTACTGAAGCCGCCACTGGCGCAGGCGGCCTTGACGTATCAGCACCAAACTTCGTTGATCGTCTGAACGACAGCTTCACCAAGTTGCACGAGAATCTGCCAACTGTCCAAGAGCAGATGGACAAAATGGCCAAGACCACAATGAAGAACATGAGCGACAGCTTGATGGGTGTGGTTAAGGGTACGGTGAAACTGAAGGACGCATTTAAGCAAATGGCTGCGAGCTTAATCATGCAAGCCATTCAGTTATTCGTGATTGACAAGATAACGGGCGGGTTTTTGTCGTTTGCCAAGGGTCTAACCGGCAAAGCCATCGGTGGCTCAGTTCAATCTGGTCAACCCTACATGGTAGGGGAGCGTGGGCCTGAGATGTTTGTGCCAAATCAGTCTGGCTCTATCATTCCAAACAAGAAGATGGGCGGGGGCGTTACGGTAATCAACAACGTCGATGCTCGTGGGTCTGGCGCTGACGTAGACCAAAAGATTAAATTCGCTATGGCCCAGTCTAGCCAACAGACTATAATGACGATTCAAGACCTGATGCGTCGGAGACGGTTCGTATGACCACATTCACATTTCCTAGCATCACCCCCACGACGAACACGTTTGAGCTTGTTGCTAATACTAGGACGTTTCAAAGCCCACTGACTAACGCGATACAAACGACATCGCGCAAGGGTTCTTTGTGGCGAGCAAGTCTCCAGTTCAACAACCTATCAGGGGCTGATCGCAAGGTTCTGCAAGCCTTCGTGGTGAAGCTAAACGGGCAGCAGCATCGCTTCACATTACAGGATCACTCTCACACTTTGAGGGGAGCGGGTGGCGGCACGTTAAGAATCAATGGTGGTACTCAATCGGGTACCAGTTTGGTCTGTGATGGTGCCACTGCGAGCGTAAATAACTACCTCAGAGCCGGTGACTACATCTCCTTTAATAACGAGCTTCACATGGTGGTCGATGATGCAAACTCTGACGGTTCTGGCAATGTTACCTTGTCAATTGCACCTCCAATACGCAAAACGCCAGCAGACGACACAATTGTGGACTACACGGCTCCGGTTACTGGTGTATTCATGCTCGCTGGCCCTGCATCTTGGGACACGCAAGCAGACATAACGTCCAGCTTCAACATTGAGGCGGTCGAGGACGTTCTAGCATGAGTCGTGGCTTTCCCTCTAATGTCCTGACTGCTCTGGCATCTCAACACGTTGCACTGGTCACATTTGCCGAGTTGCAGTTTCCATCTGGTACGGTGTACCTGCACAACTCCATCGGTACTTATACATGGGGTGGGCAGGACTGGCTGGGTGTGGGTGATCTGGGGGAAATCAGCCAGATTGAAGAAGGCGCGGACGTTAGCCCTTACAAGATAACGCTCTCGCTCTCTGGGTTAGACGCGACCATCTCAGGTGCCGCGCTGACCGAAGACTACTACATGCACCCTGTAAAGGTTTATCTGGGTGTATTGGACGCAGATGATGCGTTGCTCGCTGACCCCACTATCGTGTTTGAGGGCGCGATGGATCAGATGAATGTCTCCGTGGGCGCTAGTGGTGGGGATGTTATTTCTCTGACGGCGGAGTCAGAGCTTGCTCGGTTCGACAGGGCATCGAATCTCAAATACACGGACACGCAATTGCAAAGTGACTTCTCAGGTGATGTTGCGTTTGAGTTCATGGCTGACATTGAAGGCGCAAAGATTCGGTGGGGCGATGCAACGTCAGACGCAGTTGCCGGTGGCGGCAGTCGAGCTAATCCAAGGGATGACCTTTACATTGGAGACGAGATAGCGTGATGAGAGTCCATTCCGCACTGAATAAGTGGCAGCGCCGTCAGTTCAATTATGGCGACGCAGACTGCTGCCAATTTACTGCCTTTGTGGTTAAAGAACTGACCGGCAGGGATTATTCCTCTCAGTTTGAGTACACCAGTGAGGCTGAGGCGGAGCTTATCGTCGGACGTAAGGGAGAGTTGGTGGACTTTATTGCCAGCGTGTTAGGTAAGGCGAGTTCTGAATTGAAAGACGGTGATCCTTGTGTGGTAGATATTCCTATAGCCGGTCAGGTTTGCGGAATCAAGCTATCCGATAAGATTGTGTGCTTGACCGCGAAGGGGATGGTGCGGATACCAGACCGCTATTTGCTAGCAGGTTGGAGCGTCTAAATGGCACAGGTTGTTGCAGGATTAAAAATAATTGGCGCAGCGGTAGCCACTGCAGTTGGTGCGGCAGGCGCGACGGGTACTGCTCTTGCAATAGCCTCCTCTAGTGCAGCTTTGGTAGCTCTCGGTGCCGCAACTGTTGTAGCGGCGGGTGTTGCGTTAAATGCAGCAATGAAGGGCTTGATGCCCGACATCTCCATGCCTCAGGTAGACACAGATCGGTCACGACAGCAGACCGTCCGAGGAACGATTGAGCCACAGAAGGTCGTCTATGGTGAGGCGCTAGTCTCTGGCCCGATATTCTTCGTCGGTGTTGCAGGCACAGATAACAATACTCTCTATCACGCCATCGCCCTGACTGGGCATGAGGTCGATGACATCACGGATATTCACTTCGACAATGAGGTGATAACCGATGCACAGATCAATCAATCGGCACAGGTAACAGCGGGAGAGTTTGGGCCTACATCAGAAGCACCCTCAGAATATATCTGCCTGATTGAGCGCAAGACCGGTTCAAGCACTCAAACATCTAGCTCACTACTCACTCCCACGTTTAACGACTGGACGTCATCCCATAGGGCGAGGGGTATCTCTTATGTGGTCACGCAATGGAAGCTGACCGACTCATCCCAAGAGGTGTGGGACAGACTTAAGCCAAACAACATCAAGGCGCTGGTTAAGGGTAAAAAGGACATCTATGACCCGCGCTTGGACGTTGCAGCGGGGAATACGGCAGGCGACAACCCTACCTTGGGGGTCTATCAACAATGGACTGATAACCCCGCTCTATGTGTCGCCAACTATCTAACAGACACCAGATTCGGGTTGAGCATCCCCGCAAGCAAGATTGATTGGGCGGCAGTGGTGACGGCGGCAGACGCTTGTGACGTGACAGTCACTGTTCCTAACAGCGGAACAGAGAAGCGATTCACCGCCAACGGTGTGCTGTTCGCTGGTGACGCACATAGAACGAATATCAACAAGCTGCTGTCTGCGATGAACGGCAGCTTAGTATATTCGAATGGTATATACACGATTCGGGCGGGAATCTATGAAGCCCCCACAGAGAGCCTTGATGAAGACGACCTTGCAGGAGCAGTCACGGTTAAGACATCGGTGGAGCGCGGTGACCGTTTTAACACAGTGCGCCCGATATTTATTGACCCCTCCCAAAGACACAAAAGCGTCGAGGCTCCAGAGGTACAGCTTACAACGGCAGTTAACCGAGATAATGGAGAGGTTTTAACTAGGGACATACAGCTACCGTTCACGAACAGTAGTTTCATGGCCCAGAGAATCGCTCACAAGCAGATTCAGCTATCAGACCAGCAGAAGGTCATCACCTTCCCGGCTAACCTCACAGGGCTTCGTGTGGACGTGGGAGATAGGGTTCAAGTCACCATCGAGGAACTGAACTATAGCAACAAGGCATTCCGTTGTGCTGGTTGGTCATTCTCAGACACTCAAGACGGTGTGGTAAACCTAACTCTCTTGGAGGATGACTCTGGTTCGTATGCAGACCCCACTGCGGGTGAGTACAGCACCATCTCGGCATCGGGTGTCATCACTCAAGGATTCCGTGGAGTACCTGATCCACAGAATCTATCGGCGACGGCTGGACTCAAGCACATTGAGTTGAACTGGACGAATCCCAGCAACCCCAAGCTGTTTGAGATTATAGCTATTTACGCTTCTGCGGACTCGTCTTGGTCGAATGCGCAGCTAATCGGTGAGACCAGAGGAACGCAGTTCTTCCACGATGGCGGCAATCCGATAGACCCTGTTGCAGTCGGTGACACACGTTACTACTGGGTGAGGGCGTTAGCATACGCAGGCGATAAGAACAGTAGCAGTCCCTTTGTAGTATCAGACCGAAACCCAGACTCAGACACGTCAAACATCGTTCAAGTTGTTGGCGGTAATACGCCAGATTACTCCGACATCGTTGACGATACGCCAGCGCAAGAAGCACCCAGTAATCTCACACTCACAGAGACAACGGTTCTAGGTAATGATGGCGCGGTTCTGCCTGCTGTCCGTGTTTCTTGGACTGCGCCTGTAGCGAATACATACGTCAACGCTTACGAAGTGGAGTTCAAGCGAACATCTGCCAGTCAGATTGACTATGGGCAGGTCACAGACTCTTACACTGCGACGATTGACTACGGCTCTGTCGCAGACGCTACTACTCTCGAACTGAACTACGGTGGCGTGAATGAGGCTGTCACTGATCCGGGCGCTGAGTTCTCATCTGTTCTCGTGTACGGCACGAGCACAACAATCGCAGGGCAGAAAGAGCTAGAAGAGCATACCTTCAGGGTGAGGGCGGTCACAGTAACCGGCAGAACATCTGGCTTCATCACTGCGTCGATTGTTTTGCAGGGCGACCAGACTGCGCCAGCTATCCCCGGCAGCATTGTGGCGACTGGTGGCATCCAGCAGATAAAACTCGACTACGAACTGCCGTCCGATTCTGACTTGGCCTACATTGAGATCTTTGAGAATACGGTTGACAACCTTGCCACTTCAAGTCTGATTGTTCGCACCAAGTCGGATCAGCATACAGTGACAGGGCTGGGCAATAACGTCACTCGCTACTACTTTCTGAGAAGTGCTGACCGCTCTGGCAACCTCTCTGGTTTTAGTGCGTCCTTCAGTGCTACAACTCAGAAGGTGGTGCTCGATGACCTAGCTCAATCAGTGCTAGACCAGTTCTCCGCAGGTGATGCGTTTGGTATTGAGCCTGTTAGTACGCTCTCAGGCGTTACAGGGGCGCATGTGGGGCAGATTAAGTTCCTGACTACCACAAGCACCCTGCACGTTTGGAACGGCTCTGCGTGGACTACAGACCTCTTCACCGCCTCAACAGTAGACCCCGGTTCTATCACTGCCGCCTCGTTTGCTAGTGGTGTGGAGCCAATCTCTGCGGTAACAAGCCTGCCCTCTCCCACTGGGTACACAGGGCCGAGCATTGTCTTTTTGACGAGTGATAAGAAGCTCTACCGCTACAACTCATCGGTGCCTGAGTTTACGACCTTAGTGAACACGACCGACCTGTCTGGCACATTGGGCGAGAACCTATTTAGCGACACGGTTCGACCGATTGAGAGGGTGGGAGCTTTACCGACTACAAACCTGACCACTGGTCGAGTGGTGATGCTTACCACCGACTCCAAGCTCTATCGCTACAGTGGGACGGCGTGGACAAAGGCGATTTCAGCGGCAGACCTTGATGACCAAGTGAACCTCGCCACGCAGGTCTTTGGTCAGGTTCAAGCGACGAACATCAATGCGGGTCAAATCTCAACAGCATCCATTCAGGCCGGAGCCGTGGTCGCGGATAAGATTGCCAGCGGCTCTATCAGTGCAGTCAAACTAGCAGCGGACTCCGTGACTGCAAATGCCATCGCAGCTAACGCGGTGACGGCATCAGAGATAGCGGCGAACACGATAACGTCAACCCAACTGGATACGTCCCAGATATTCGCCGACTCTGCTGTCATTGGTGCGATTCAGAGTTCATCCATCACCACGGCTGCGGTAGTCGCTGCGATTGGTAGCTTTGAGTTTATTCAGTCACAGAACATACAATCGAATGCGATTACGGCAGGTAAATTAGCCGCGTCGAATGTAGTTACTAACTCAGCGCAGATCAGTGATGGCATAATCACAAACGCCAAGATCGGCAGCGTAATTCAATCTAGCAACTATTCCGCTGGGTCTGCTGGCTGGATAATTAACAAAGACGGCAGCGCAGAATTTAACGGCGTGGTTGTAAGCCGTGACTTGATTGTGGCTACTGGAAGCCAAACGCTATCTGACAGAAGCGGCCTGTTTAATAATGACATAACCACCCTAGAAACTATCTATATAGAGGGAGTGTACCCCGCTGGGTTTGCAGCATGGGGCGGGTCAAACTCAACCTTATTATGCAACGTCGAAATGAGTGGGAGCTTTTCCACCTTTGTCGGCTCTGAAAGCACAGCGATGCTTGGGCCGGTGGCAACGATTCTACCTTTAACTAAATTCCAAGGTACGCAAGGCTTCACATTAAAAATTGAGATGGTTGGTAGGCGCATTTCTGGATGGGGGTCGCCGAGCGATTTAACCCTCAACTGGAAGATTTATAAGGTGACATGATGACGCTATTCGACGGTTATGAGAACGAATCCGGCATATTTTTGCATTACAAGCAAATTGATGGTGAACAAGCGATAATAGACATAAAAACTTATGCGCCTGATGATCCTCAATTCGCTTGGGCATTAGAGCAACTTAGAAATTTAGAGGGCTGAAATGGCTACACAATTACAGATCAGACGTGGCACCAGTTCACAGGTAGCCGCATTCACAGGTGCAGAGGGCGAGATAGTCGTAAACACGACCAACGATTCCGTCCATGTCAATGACGGCTCTACGGCGGGTGGGTTTGAGCTTGCGCGAGCGGATCTCAACAACGTCTCAGACACAAGCCTGAACGCTGCGCTCACGGGTAACACAGTAAGCGCGTTGACGGTTACATCGCTTACCTCATCAGGCATTAACGTTACGGGTACTGTGACTGCTGATGGGTTGACTGTTCAGACTACTAATGGGCTGAACGCGCTTCTTGAAAGCACGACCAGCTATCAATACTTGCAATTTAAGAACTCAGCAGAAACAAACAATTTCATAGGCTTCGTAAGCGATGATTTTGTAGTTTCGCCAGCTAACAATCAAAAACTCATAGTGACGGCGGAAGGCAACGTGGGTATTGGCGTTACTCCAGAGGCTTGGACAGTATTCAATCCAGTTTTGCAAATTGGAGGAGGTGCTATTGCGGGGTCAAGCAATACTAATATCAGAATGTTCAGCAACACATATTATGATGGAGCGTATAAGCGGATTGCTACTGGAGCAGTATCGAAATACGAACAAGCAGACGGTAATCATATTTGGTACAGCAATCCTTCTGCCGCAGCAGACTCCACCTTTACCCCAGATGAGCATATGCGACTAGACCCCAGCGGGAATGTCGGTATTGGCACCAGCAGCCCTAGTTCTGTCGCAAAGCTGCAAGTTGAAGATATTACAGCAAGCAACACTAGTACCTATATTTCTGTCGTCAGCGGCAATGGTGGAAATGCAGGTATAGCATTCGGAGACAGCGATTCCGATTTGCGTGGTGGCGTTTTGTACAACAATGCGGACAACGCTTTGCGGTTTTTCGGTAAAAACGCATTTAGCGAGGCAGGCAGGTTTGACTCAGACGGCAACTTGTTGGTTGGGAAGACGGCTGTAGCTGATTCAACAGTAGGGTTTCAAGCTCAGCCAAGCGGTAGATGTTCGGGAACGATGGCTAGTTCTAGCGGGGATGCACAATGGGTTTTTTACTCTACTGGCGCAGGTGCCTATCGTTTTTTTGTTTCTACTGCTGGCGAGGTTAACGCAACAAGCACAAGCATTATTGGGATTTCTGACGTTTCTCTTAAAGAAAACATCCGTGATCTAGATAAAGGCTTAGAAACCATTCTTGCTTTACAGCCTCGTAGATTTGATTGGAAGAATGGCGATGGTAACGACATCATGGGTTTTGTGGCTCAAGAGGTTGAGACCGTCTTGCCAGAGCTTGTGCATGATTACAAATACAATGACGAAGAAACAAAACTAGGTCTGAAGATGGGTGACATGATCCCATCACTTGTTAAAGCAATTCAACAACAACAAGCAACAATTGAATCACAGGCGGCAGCAATAACTGACCTGACCACAAGACTAACAGCACTGGAGAATAACTAATGGCTACCTTTACTTGGGTCATATCGACTTTAGAACGAGACCTACTACCCGAAGACATGAACGGCGCTGTAGTCGTCGCTCACTGGCGATGCAATGCAGAGCAGGTAGACGGTGACAACACCTACAACGCTAGTTCATACGGGACTTGCGGCTTTACTCCTGATCCCACGGGGTCAGACTACATCGCTTACGCAGACCTAACGGAAGCTGATGTAATTGGCTGGGTTCAGGCTGACGTTGACCAAGACGCTATCGAAGCATCACTGCAAGCCAACATTGACGGGCAAATTACACCAGCCACGGCTACTGGTGTGCCTTGGTAAACTAGGGGGGTGAGAGATGGACAGAGCAGAGCAGGCACTTGAGAAGATAGCCAAGCACGAGCAAGAGTGTGCCCAACGTTGGGGCGAGGCATTGGTTGAACTTCGAGAACTTCGCAAGGTCACTGATGCCCACGCTGCGCGATGGGAACGTCTGGCTTGGCTGGTGGTTGCTTCTGCCGTGACTGCCGTTGTGTCCATTCTAATGAGCCACCTCCAGTGATTCTGGAATCGGTGGCGGCGTGTAGTGCCGCGCTCAACGCCATCAATGCAGTAGTCTCAAAGGTGAACGAGACCGGCTCTGGCGTGCAACAACTGTATGGGATGTGCTCAGACTTCCTGCAAGCGCTAGATGACTTCGAGGCGAATAAGAAGGCATCCACATTCACTCCCCTATCGTCCGGGGAAATGCTCAGACTAGCGCAGATAAGAAAGTCATTTGAGCGTCAGCAGAAGTCCATTGAAGACTGCCTCGCCATGCTTGACCCGGAACTATTACAGTCGTGGAGAGAGATGCGAGCCACCCAAGAGCAGCAAAGAAAAGAGCATATGGCCTATCTGGCGAGGAGGAAGAAACAGCGCAAGATGCTGATGCAGCAAATAGCCGTTGGGACGCTCACTCTCATAACTGGGTCTATAATCGCAGTCGGGGCTATATTCATAATCATCGAAGTCTTCGCTTGAGGTAACAATGTATCAATATCACCCAGAAAGACCCACTCCTCACCTTTTGTTCGATATAGCTCAAGGGCGCATTTGGGATCAATCCGCTGTCAACATCTTCGGGTTCAATACTACTGTCGGCACATCGTTTGAGACGCTCTGGAACGACGGAGGAGACTACGTTTTCCCCACCTCTGCTGTGACTATGGATCTCGTTTCAACGAGCGCCAGCGACACTATGAGCGTCTTGGTGAGTGGTCTGGATGCGAACTACGACAAGATTAGTGAGATCGTCACGCTAACGGGCACGGTAGCAG
>VMHT01177163.1_pt1 | contig 15609 bp, 24 predicted proteins | sample 4693611 | NCBI WGS metagenome assembly VMHT01 (sample SAMN12280063, study PRJNA550983) | marine metagenome | isolation source: seawater sampled from same location over 5 years 0.02-0.2 micron viral filtrate | place: USA: collected off the coast of southern California halfway between the port... ... | reverse complement strand
AAGAAAGTGGGGGCGGGGTAGGGGTGTGCCCTGATCCAAAAACCTGTTGTCTCTTGATTGCCTGTTTCTTTGCTTTGTAAGCGTTGCCACGTCGTGAGTTGCAAGGTTGACAGGAAGCAACAAGGTTGTCGCGTTGTAGGGCAATTGAAGGGTCTCTGTCAATCTCGATGAGGTGGTCAACCTGTGTTGCTTTACCGTTGCACCAATGGCAGATGTAGTTCTCTTCTTTGAGTACACTCTGCCTCAGTTGTTTCCATTCTTTGGTGTCGTAAATCTTTGGGCGTTGCTTAGCCGGCATGTTCCCACCATCTCCCTGTGTTTCGTCCCACTAGTTGTTCACGGTAGTTCTGTGTTGTACCGCCCCACGTGCCGTGCAGCTGGCCTTGTTTTGTGAGTGTGAAGGCTTCTTGGGCGCAGGCTCCGGTTACTGGGCATGTTTCGCAGAGTTTGTGCCCTTTTGCGAGTTGTGATGGTTGGTTGCTAAAGAACAGGTGTGTTTTGCCTTTACATGCGGCGTTGTTGCGCCATGTCATTGTGCGATGTCCTTAATAATGTTTCCGAGGTGTTGCGCTACTTGTGGCACTACAGCGTTTCCTAGTCCTCTAAGTCGGTCCACCCGAGAGGGAACCCCATCAGCCACTCGACCCACGTCGGGTTCAGTTTCCCACCATTGCCGGCACTCATTGCACGTTTCTCGGCCGGCGTGATGTTGCCTGTTTCTACTTGGCGTTCGAGGATTTGTCGTTGGCCTGTTGCGCCCCATGATGTAGAGATCGGTGTCGGCCACATCGGATTTGGGCTGCCACATTCGTTGTTTCTGATTAGTTGGCCCGGTATTGAATCTCGCGTCCGTTGTGACGGTGGCAACGTGCTGTTTTTCGCGTCTTGTGCTGTCGGTGTCGGCCATAGGCGAAGGCCAAGGTTTCGTGGCTGCATTGACGGTGCCATCTGATTTACTGTTGCTGTCGGTGTCCATTCCAACGGTTTGCCGTGTTGCGATAACGAATATTCGATCGCGAAGGTGCGGGGCGCCGACGGCTGCCGCTGGTATGCAATCCCATTCTGTGTTGTACCCGAGCGCGGCCAAATCGGTTTGTACATCTCCGAATCCCAATGAAAGGTGCCCTGGCACGTTTTCCAGCAATGCGAATCGTGGTCGAAGTATGCGAAGGCAGTCGGCGAAGTAGGGCCAAAGGTGTCGTGGGTCGTCGGTTCCGTTTCGTAAGCCGGCGGTGCTGAAGGGTTGACATGGGTATCCGCCGCAAACAAGGTCAACTGCAGGTGTGGTTGTCCAGTCAATGTTTTTGATGTCTCCTAGGTTGGGCACGTTGGGCCAATGTTTTGTGAGTACGCGTGATGCGTACGGGTCTATTTCTGATTGCCATCTGCAGGTGAAGCCGGCACGTTCTAAACCTAAATCGAGGCCGCCTATGCCTGAGAAGAGTGAACCGAATCGCATTAGCAGAAAGGGCATCTTTCGACTTCGTGCTCATCGATTTGTAGGTATTGCTCATCGTTGCAACATGGGCAAGGGGTTACGCCTTCGCCCAAGGGGCTCGGCGTGTCACAACTTGACGAACTGTTGACGGGTGGTCGGGGTAGGGGTAAATGTCCCGACGGTCGGTTACGTGAGTTGTGTGATTCTAGTGAGGCTGAGAAACCTAGTCGCGGTGCGGGGTTCATTTCAAGGCGCGAGGGTCAGTTGCAGTTGCAACAAGTTTGTTGGCGTTGAACTTCTGCTTTCAAATCAACGATTTCTGCGCGTAATTGGTTGATGTGATCTTTGGCGTCTTGAAGCGCTACAGCGGCTTCAGCAACAGCGGTGAACAGTTCGCGTTGAGTCATTTGAGTTATTCCTTTCACATGTCTGGCATTTCTTTGAGCCGGTCAATTTCTCTTTTAGTGTCGTCATAACTACGCAAAATTTCCGTCAACACATCGACCGGTATCGGGTTGCCCTTGCGGGCGTTCAACGCCTCCAGAAAGCCCTGCATTTTTTCTGTCGGCCTCGCCCGAGACCCTGCAGCTGACTGCTGTTTTGGTGGTGCCCCCGTGATGGGGTTGTTGCGTTCTACCTTTGACATTTCTTCACGGCTTGCACGCCGGGCAGGGTCAGAGCCGGCCCAGCCGGCGTTCGCTAACGCACGCCCAACTGCAGACGTTTCGCAGTTCTCAACGTGACTGGTTGCGTTCACGCCGCGTTCTGTTTCTTGCTCTTCGGCCCAGCCGGTAGCGATCATCACGTCATCTTCATAGATGCAGGCTTGAAACAGGCAGAAACCGGCTTCATGTTTTACGAGTTCTGTGATCACACGCGATCTGACTTCGCGTTGTTTGCAGTCGTCCAGCCACAAACTGAGGCGTTCGGCTACGGTCTGATAGTTAGATAAGTCAAAGGGCATCTGCCGGCCTTTCTAGGGTTTCCCACACCGTCAAGCGTTGGCCGTGACCGTGCTCGTTAGTGCGTTTCGATATTTGGGTGCGATCTGTGGCGCGTATCATGCCGGCGCGTGCCGCTTTGTTAAGTCGTGCGCCAATGCCTTTGTTCACAGGGAAACCGTCGGGTAACTGTTCCCAAACGTTGTCAACAGTCCAATGAAGCCTGAAATAGGCGACGCGTTTGATGGCGCGGTCAACTAGGGCGATTTGTTCATCAGACCATTTACGGGCCGCTTTCGCAGAGCCGGCCATGCCACGTTCAAACGGTGTTGGCGGGTCAAACAACGATGGCTGGTTCATCCGACACCGAGCCAATCCGCAACCCTGACGCAGGTGCGCTGATAGTAGTCGCGCACCATCGTCAGTTCTTTCGTCGTCCACTTTTGTTCGTCGGCGTACCGTTCCCAATCTTCGTCGGAATAGGCGAGGTAGTACTCGCCCAACATGCAAAACATGGTTTTGGCTTCGCGGTTTGCTTCACGCCGGTTCATCATGCCACCGGCAAATCATGACTGAACACCAGTTCGCCGTCGGTGTACACCTGCAATGTTTCATCAAAGTACACGGAATAGTTCGCTGAATGGCCTTCAAGGCTTTCCCAGCCTTCTGGGAGTTCTGCGGCGACTGCAACAATTAACGCCAACCCTTCAATCCTAAGGTTTGCTTTCGGGGTGTTCTTGTAGGCGGTGCAAGCCTCATCAATGTATTGAGCAATCAATTGAGCGTCACGTTGGTCAAAACCTAAAGCGTGTTCAACTACGCGCTCAACTGATACTGAACCGTGATGATCCCACCATGCTTCAATGGCGGTCTGACGGGCTTCAACTGTGTTATACGCTTCACGCCGGTTCATGACTTGACCCGATTTTCCATGCCACACGAAATGCAGGCGTAGTTTTTTGGGTTATAGCCTCTGTGCTCATCCAACCCCGGACGGTAGCCAAGCATTTTTCCGCAACCGTATTTGCACGGCACATCTTCGCAAGGTGCGTCGGGTCGCATTTTTGGCACGCCCTCGCCTGTACACGGATCTGCGACTAATTCCATGCCGCCGTGATACATGTCAAACAAGTCAGTTGGCATGTTTTTGTAATCGTCACGCAATTCAATTGTGTTTTGTGTTTTCTGCATGTTTGCAGTTTCGCATATTTGCAGGTTTGTTGTCCAGTACAAATGTCACTTGCAGGTGCAACAACATCAGCAACGATGACCGGAAGCGGTCCAAGGTTGCCAGCCGCAACCCCAAAACCGTTCGGCCTCCAAATAGATTTGATAGGCCACATACAGATTGATTTCAGGGTTGTGGGCGTACTCCCACTCGTAACCTAAATCGTTGACCCTCTGTTCATGCCAGTAGGGGTTGATCTGTACTAGGCCGGCGTCACCTGTCGCTGGGTTGGTCTGTGTCGGGTCGCATCGGGATTCGTGCCACATCACATCATCAAGTGTTGGCAACAGGTGTTCGGGCCACCCGACTGAACGGGCAGTACCCCACCATTCGCCACAGGATGCGAGGGGCGCAGAACGAACGGTGGGGTTAACCTGCTCGTTTGGGTAACCAGGGCCGTTCCACGTTAGCCCTTCCCAAAACGACCAGAGCACCATAAATACGATGCCAAAAATTTTGCCTAAATCGAACATAGCCCCTCGCTTTGTTGTTCGTAATTAAATTAGCCCAATAGCACCTGCAGTTTGTGGCCCGAAGATGCCGTCAACAACGATAGCTGCGTCTGTCTGAAACTGGCGTGTGCGCTTATCTGTTGTCTCGCCGAACAGACCGTCGATCAGCAACGGTTTTTTGGCCGTCGAGTTTTTGTAGCCCTTCTCGGCTAAAGCGGTTTGCGCCAAAATGACGTGCTCACCTTTGCTACCGAGCCGGCATGTCACCCAAGGTTCAGGTTCAGGTTTCGGGGCTGGCGGCCCGTCTTTTAGGCGGTCAGCGATAGGTGTATCCCAATGCCATGTTTCGCTGTTTACCTCAATGTGTAGATGGTCGTTGACGTATCCGGGCGGGCGACCTATCCAGCCTTTGCCTACCTGCCAGTAGCGTTTCGCAATGTAGTCGTGCACACGTTGAAGGCCGAGCGTTTCGGCGTTATCGACAAGAAACGGGATGACTTCGTTGACGATGACGTCGCGGTCAGGGCCTTCACGGTAAGACATATCTTGTGCCGCGCCGAACGCGTGTGACGACCACACGGTGCCGCCCCTAATCGGCCGTTTGTAATAGCAACCCAAATTGTTGAGGCCCCAGCGTTCGTTGCAATAGTCCATAATCAGTTTCAGGTTTGGTGAACACGTCGTGAACGGTGCCCCCGGTTGACGGCCAGACTGCCAAGACTCAAATTTCATGATTCCACCTTAGGTTGCGCCAACCGTTGTTTCGCGGCTGCTTTTACTACAGCAAGGCCGGCACCGATGCCGGCAACTGCCGCGGCTTTCCAACCTACGTTCATGATGGCTGCAGCTGCTCCGGCTTGCACGGCGGTCGCTACTGCGCGTTCCAAGTAGTCAATGAGTTGTTCTTTGTTCATTTGTTTTTCTCCCTCAATATCGTGCGGATTTCTACCAGCACTTCAGATAATTGGCCCATTGCAATGCGGTTGTCAGCCTCCTGTGACCTTAACTGGCGTAACCATTCTGAACGCTCCTCACGGGCATCAAGGCGCTCTTTAGCGGCGTCAGCCAGCGAGTTACGCAACAGCAGCCAAATGAGGCCACCGAACACAGCGACGCCACCAAACTGGCTAAGGACGCTAACGAGGCTTTCATTTCCTGACATAACGAATCACGTTCACGCCACACATAGCGGAACCAAAAGCAAACACACCTGACAACGCCTTAAACGCTCCTCGAGTTTGTAGCCCCACGTCTACGCTAATAGCGAAAGCAAAATAGATGCACGCTACGAAACCAATGCTGGTTGCGGCTAGCGATAACGCATAGCCGATCATCCGTGTCACGTAATGGTGAGGGTTTAACACCCAGCCCAGCCATGCAAGGCTTCCCGACGAGGTGAGCAACAGTAGGCCGGCCGGTGCGTCACTTAGGCTGTACAGCACGCCGGCGGTCTTTCATGAGTTGGCCGATGAGGAACACGGTGGCTAGCGGTGTGACGATTGTGGCGGCTTGTTGCACAGTTTCGGCTGCCTGTTCTTGCCAAGTGTCCCAAATGATGACGTTCTGGCCGTGTTGCAGGATGAACGCCAGCGAATACCACACGTTAGTGAGTGACCACAACGCTACAGCGATGAGCAACACGCCTGCGGCTGTGAAACGTGTAATGGCGAGCCGTGCCCAAATGCCTGCAACAGTCATCGCCGCTACAGCGCCGGCCAATTCAATGAAGCCGGCGAGCACGTTCATCAGTTCGTTGATCCTATTAGCCCGATCATCGCGATGAGCGACAGGCTGAAGATGAGCACAGCGACACGCATCATGACGGCGGGTCTGGGAAGTCGACGGTTTCTGATGGTGTCCACGTTGCTGGAAAGTCACGCAACGCCTGCCGGTAGGCAGCCCACGCTTCACGGTCTACGGGTGCGTCTGCTACTTGTGTCCAGTCGCTATCCTTTAGTAGCCGATCACGTTCGGCACGCATGTCTTGTTCTACGCCTGCTTCGTGTTCGTCGGTGTAAGGGTCGTTAACTTCTGAGGCCATACACTCGCATCCTAAAATCTGCCTGATTTGCTGTCCGATAAATTTTTAAGCCGTCTGGCGAAGTCACGCCACCATCACGAAACCAACCCGAACCAGCCCAACTAGACAGATTACCGTAGAAGCCTTGCCACGTGACACCTGCTCTGTTGTCGTAGCCTAGCGATATCCACATAGAAGTCATGGTGCCCGAGGTGTTTACCCCACCAATTCGAATGTTCGTTGATGAAGTGCTGGAAACAACGCCAGGTGTGCCGCCGGTGAAATTTGCATACGAGGCTGAATAATTGTAATTAGCGCCGCTCACCTCGCTACCGTTGTGCATGAAACGTAGATAAGTCGCACTTGCCCCCGTGTTGAGTTTTCCGTAAAACGACACAAAATAAGTTGCAAAATCGCTTTTGTTAAGGGAGTTAGAAACGACACCCCCATAACCGCTGAATGTCTGATCGTCTAAAAACTCTAGGCCTAGCGTATTCATCTGAGCGGCGGTCAGAACGTCGCCACTTGCAAAATTCCCGATCGTTGCAGCCATAGCGTTAGCCTAACCTGTTTTGATCGAGCACACCGAGAATCGGACTGTCCAACACAAGCGACTGGTAATCGATGGCCGGCAACAAATCGAGTTCAATCGTAGTGTCAGAGGGTGTGCCCCTAAGCCGGCGGCGTGTGATGACGGTTGCGTCGGTGTGGGTGACGGCGGTTGCGGTCGGTGTGTAGGTGACCTTTACGGTTGCCCATTGGCCGTGCCTGATATCAGTTAACAAACCAAATTTGTTTTGTTGTGCGGTGCTGGTGGCTTGTGACTGTTTCGTTGTGGCTTTGACTGCGGTGAACCGGTAGTCGCTGAACCGGTTGACGATCGCATCAATGTACGGTTGCATATCAATTGCTATTGCAGCTGCAGGGCCGCCGCCTGTTGTGCCGGCGTTCCGTGCTTCAAAGTGGTTTCTCCAGACTGCGCCACGTTCACCGTATTGTTCTGCGCTGTCGTCGTCGCGCGAAACATATTCGGCGCTCGCTACGTCGCCGCCGCTTTGCACGCTGATGTTCACGGCGTTTGTTATTTCGGTCAGGTTGTGACCGGTTTGAGCCGTGTTTAACAGCAACTCGTCGCCGGTCGGTGACTCGGTAAGCGTGTATTCCTGCCGGCTACCGCCGTAGTCGTTGGCATGGCTTAACCCTTCGCCAACACAGTACGCACGCCAATATGCGACACCAGCCAAGATTTGCAGTTCACCGGGCCAAAGCACGCCCATTGTTGCCGGCAAAATACCGTTTTGGATGCGTTCCGAAATGCGGCCCTCACCCTGATCTTTGCTGTAAGCCACAGTTGACGGGGTTGCTGACGCGTCAATCACGTTTGCTTCTGCAGATGTTTCGCCGGCGGTAGGTAGTTTGATGCCGTTATCTGCTCTCAAAAGTGCGCCGGTGTTGATGTACCGCTCGATAACTGTCGGAATCGCTTGGAACCCTGACCCTGACGGACTGACGAAACCATCTTCAACAAGGCCGCGCCCAATAATTGCAAACGGGTCATCGCAGTCGAATTCGACGACTGACACGCCGTCTTGGTCAATGAACGTGAAGTTGGCTGCAAACCCGACGAACACGGTGTGCGAATCGTTTGGTGTGGTGCAGTACAGACTAAAAAAGCATTTGGCCCACTCAACGCTGTCGTAGGTCCCGCCGCCGTTAGGTGTGAGTGCGCCGTCATAGTTTGACAGTTGAAAGATGGCGGTGCCGGTGCCCAGCGTCGCAGGGAACGCGATTTGTTTAACGTCGAAGCCTTGCAACCGGTCCGTGAAATCAATAAACGACGAGGTGTCAGAGTTCCACAAGTTGAGTTGCCAACTGACGCTCACAGTACGCCGGCTCCTGCAACTTCGTAGTTTGCGACACCGCGCCGGGCGTTGGTTTGACGTTGTGAATCCAACACATCTTGCGGTGTCATGCCGGGTGGCAGATAGTAGTTGTACGTGGTCATGCCATCGCTTGCACCTACACCAGGGCCGTTGCTGAGTGTCCCGATGTCAGGCAAGTCGCCATAGGTTGAAGGAACTTGAAGCATGCCACCCAAATCAATCAGGTTTTCCATAATCGTGTAGGCGCGTTCAAGGTCGCCAGTATCTATCTCAAGTTTTAGGGTTTCGAAAAAAGCGTCAGATAGGTCGTCGCGTTCTGTTCGCAGTTGCCGTAACGCTTCGTAGGCGTCGTTTTGGGCGTTCTGCCATTCGTCGGTGCCTTCTCGGACGCCTTTCAAATCTTGTTCGATTTGTTGCAACTCTTCAATAAATTCGTCTGCAGCTGATTGCTGGTCAAGTTCGTTGAAGAAACGGTCAAGGCGTGTTGTGGCTGTTTCAATGCCTTCGTTGAACGGGTCAAGTTCTTCGTTGACGCGGCCAAGTGTTGTGTCTAACCGTTTCGATTCGTTCTTTACGTTGCGGATAGATGTCTCGAAACGGCCCATTGGTTCGGTACCCATGTCAACTTCGTCGTTCGTCGCCGCAATTTGACCGAGGAGAGCACCGACCTGGCCGGCGGCGGTTTCAGCGTCATCACCTAGCCGACCGATCTCCGGAATATCGACGCCCGGTATTTTGTTGATCAGCCAAATGAGGTCGTTGATGCCGTCAATCGCACCGTTAATCAAATCTTTGAGCGCGCCCCACGCCTGTTCAAACGCCCATTTGATGGCGTCAACGGCTTTGCCCAAAATGTTGAACTTGAGTTGCAACGCAACGATTGCGGCGATGATCGCGACGATGATGCCGACACCTGTAGCAACCCACATCGCGGTAAACGATGCACCCAACGCAAGATTCAGGGCCGCTGTAATGGCCTGTATCGAGTTGTAAACACCCATTGCGGTGTTCAACAGGAATATCGCTGTGGCTACGGTGCCGACGACTGCAGCCAGCGTAATGATCAGGTCGGTATTTTCGCCCACGAACGTGGCGACGGATTCCAACACCGGGACCAGCCGTTCAAGTATCGGAAGCAACGCGACACCTATTGATTCTTTCGCGTTGTCCAACTCAATTTTCATGAGTTTGAAACGGCCCTCTAGCGTTTCAGTTGATTCTTGTGCCGCACCGCTGAACGTGGCTGCCAGTTGGCCCATCACATCGTCAGCGTCAGCACCCGAACTGATCATGTCCGTGAGCGAACGGTCGAGTTCTTTAAGTGGCCCCACCTCGCCCTGAAAGGCCTCCTGCAGGGCCTCAGTCACGGTTTCAAGGTCTTTACCGGTGCCGGCCGCAACGTCAAGCGCGAGGGTCATTAGGTCTTGTGCTTCGGTCACGTCACCTGTAGCGCGAACCAAATTGGCGAACGCCGGCCTGAGTTGTGCGTCACTTACGGCGGCGGCTTTCTCGGTTTTAGCGATGTACTGTTCGACCGCTTCAACTTGTGCGACGGTGGCGTCAGTCGTTGCTTTGAGTGTGCGCGCCAGTTCTTGTTGTTGTGCTTGGTCTTCTACAGCGGCTTTAAGTGACAGACCTGCAGCTGCGGTTAAGCCGGCTAGGGCGGCGGTGGCCGGCACGAACGCTTTTTTGAGAGCAAACGCCGTTTTCTGGCCGGTTGTCTCTAACTTCTCGAATTCCTTAGCGGCCTTTTGTATGCCTTTCGGCTGAAATTCGCTGATGATTGGAACTTTGATTGCCATGTCAGATTCTTTTCACTCGTTTGTTGATGGCGTCTTCCATCTCAATGATGGCGTCGTTGACGCCTTGCTGTACGTCTGACAGGTGCCGTTCAGCGGCGAGCCATGCGATGCGCGAGGCGTTCCGGTCTGTTGCCCGGTTGATTTTGTCAATCATGTTTTCGCCGGCGGTAGCCGAACTTGAGCGGCGGCCTTTCTTTTTACGGCCGGCAATGTCAACGATTGCGCCACCGGCGTTGCTGTTGACCAGTTTGAGCAACGGAAACAGGGTGACGTTTTTGTTGCGTAACGTTGGGCCCTTGTAGGTGACCTTGATGCCTTTTTTGACGGCTTTAGGGTCCCAGCCGCCGCGCCAGTTGCCCCAGTTATCTAAAGGTGAGGCGTCAGGCACTAGCGATTTTGCTTCTTCGACCATTGGTTTAGCCGCAAGTTTCATTTTTGCGAGCGTGGCGCGCCTTAGCGCTGGGTCAATTTCGCCTAGCGTTTTCAGCATTTGGGGCACGCCGTACACTTCAAGACTTGCTAAATCTCCGAGTGATGTCGCTTTACCGGCGGCCATGCTTGTTTCTTTCTTTCGCTACGTCATTGACGGTATGCAAATCTTTGATGTCAAACTCGATGTGATGAGGCCACCAACCGGCGGCTAGCAACAGTTCTGCTAGCGCTCGCCGGTAGGTGCCTCGTTGGTAGGGCGGTCGTCGCCTTCTCCAATCACTTCAAGTTTCACAACCTTTTTGACAAAATCGTCGAACACGGCTGGCACCACATGGCCGGCCTGTTTTGATGATTCGTAGGCAAGGAACGCTAAATCTTCCATGCCGATGCCTTGTGCAAGGTTGCTGGCTTTTGTTTTGAATTTTCGTTCCCACGCCACGATGGTGAACAGGTTGGTATCAACCGTGTACTGGTCATCGTTGGTGGTCACTTGAATTGTTAGTTGCATTGTCGGTGCTTTCTGTTGTTGCGGGTTTAAACCGTTCTGACGTAGGTCCCGCCGGAGAACGTGAGATCTATGGTCTGCAATGAACCGAGTGAACCAGCGATCGGTGTAAATTCGCCGAGGTACATGCCGGAAAACACAAACTCGGGATTATCAGCTGCGGCGGTCGTGCTCGATGTTGCGTACACCGTGACATCAGTAGTTGTGCCGACAAGCGCAGAAAGGTTTTCTTCAACTTCTGCGGCACCATAGTCAAGCATCAGGGTGCAGGTGACCGAGTGGTTACCGAGGCCGGCTGTGTACTTGCGTGCGCCGTCAGCAAACGATGTTGCTTCAAGTTGCTCGAATTGGATAGTGACCGTTGCGGCGGTGCATTGGTCCGAATAGTCAACGCTGTTGATGAGCAACGCTGGTTGGCTCAGAACGGTTGTTGTTGCCATTGTTTAGTTTCTCCTTGTTGAGACTCTGACCGTGAGGTCATATGCGGGGATTTGTTGCTCACCAATGATGGCAGTTGATGGGCGAATGTCGATGATGCCTTCCACGTTTTGATGAATGACATCTGCTTGACTCAGTAAATAGTCGGCGGCATCGCTGTCACCAGGGCCAGCAGCCAGAATTCTGCAGACGATCGTGACGTCAATAATGTTGCTGTTGAACGGCGGTGCGGTAGGCAGCTCAACAAACACCGACATGGGCCGGGCGTTGCGCGGGTCACGAACCACCACCATGCCTGCATTGGCAAGTCGTGTGCATACGTTTTCGTATGCGGCCGCAAGTATTCCGGTGGCTGACATGTCAACCGACCTGTGGCCGGCCGGTGCCTAGCAACTGTTTGATTCGGGCCATTGTGCCGAACGGTACGGTTGCGCCCATCTGGTCGAACGACGAGAACGAATCGACAGAGCCGCGTTCGCGGTACAACGTGGCCGCCATCATTGTGCAGCCAAGTTTGACTGATGCGTCAGGCACGGCGTCAGGGTCGTCGTGGTAGCCGGCTTCGTGCCGTACCCGGTAGCAGTACACGTTTGACGCACTTACACACGTCGCAATGAAAGCCGTGTCGTTAGCGGTTGCAGCTGAGATGCCTAGCCATTCTTGAACATCGGCTGATGTAATCCAACTGGCTTCGGGTTCCCACCTGACGGTTCCTTCGTCCACACCGTAGGCGAGGTCGTCGCCGGCGTTCGGAAAGATGAGTTGGTGCGGTCGTGGCACGTCATAGTCGAATACGAGCGTGCCGTCAGTTTCGACGCTCACTAGTTCGTAATCGACAAGCGACCAGACAACCTGATTGTTGCCGTCTAGACCGCGTGTGCTGTCAACAATGTTGACGGTGGTGCCTAGTGGCAGGCTCACCAAATTTTCGAGGGTTTGCACCACGCCATAACCATCAACGCGTGACGATTGCGTGATTTTAAAAGTGGTCATGGCGTGGTGTTTCCCTAAGGTGAATCAGACAAAAGCGGCTTTAACGTAGCGGTCAGCGTCCAACATGAGCGTGGCGAAGTAGCCGCGCCATGCAACGGTGCGTGAAAGCGTTGACGGGTTGTCAATCGAAATGACGCCCTTCTGCTGTTCCCAACATTCGAAACCTTCAAGGTCACCAAGAATCATGGTGTCAATCGCAAAGTTACGGTCAACAACAACCTGCAGGCCGAACGCTGTACCGCCGACCGAACCGGGCTGCATCTGACCGAACGCGTTTGAAGGTCCGACGGTCGGGAAGATTGGCCGACCTGACGAGTCTTCAAGTTTGCCGAGTGACGCCCAGATGTCAGGTGACAAGAACAGGTGCGTTGGAAGATGGCCGTTTGATGCGCTCAAAATTGCGGCGCTGTTGTCGTACATCCATGTCACCCATTCGGTCGGGTTACCAATGTTGGCGTCAGTAAAGTTCGCGGTAGTAGTTGCGCCGGCGACAAGGGCGTCAGCCGCGATGTCATCGCTTTTGTTGGCATAAATGCGGCCCATGTCGGACAGCATCGCACCCAAGATTGACGGCTCTGACCAATCCAAAATCTGTTCTGAGACGTTGACGTAGCCGCCTACGGTCGATTTTGTGACGGTGTTGGCTGAGACTTGGAATTCTCCGGCGGTGAGCGTGTCAAGTTCGTTTGACTGCACGCCCATGCTGGTACGGGTCGAAACGTAGGGCCGTTCAAACGTCTTGCCTGCAGCTGGCATTGAGCGTGCACCGAACGAATCGACAACGGGCCGGTTACCAATAAAGTTGTCGTAGATTGCGCCGACAATGGGGGTTGGCAACACGCCGTCGTTGTTTGCGGTCGTCACGTCAGGCGCGGCCGCTTTGATTGCGGTGAGTACACGGTCGAATCGTTCGCCGCCTTCAAGTGCCGCCGCGATGTATTCGGCTGGCTCAGGCATCGTGTGATTCTTTGGTTGTGCGAACACAACCGGGGCGGTTGGGGTTGTCTCGGCTGATGCTTCCACAACCTCAAGGGTGGTTTCTGACATATGTTCTTCCTCCTCGGAAGTGGTTTCGGGGTTGTCGGTGTTCTCCTCATCCTCAGCGGATGCGGCGATTTCAGTTATCTTGGCGGCGGCGAACGCTGGTTCAAACACAACACTAAGTTCTTTCCAGTTCGCAGACTTCACGACAGTTGTAGGGCCGTCTTGCTCAACGTCAACCGCTTCAATGCCGATGCTTACAGAGTCATACGCACCCATCTTTAACAGTTCAACAAGGTCGTCGCCGGCTCTGGTGCGCGCAATTTCGGCGGTAAACAGCATGCCTTCGTCTGTGTCTTGGCGTGCAGTAACCATGCCCACCGGTTGCGCTGTAGCGTCGTGTTCTAACAACAACCGGGGGGCAGGCCCGTCAACTGGCAAACTGCCGGCCTCTAGGCGTACTTGTTGGCCGGTGCTGACGTTTGCTTCAACGCCGTATGGTGCGGCGATCCCTGAAATGGTGCGCGGCTGATCGCCTGCAGCTGCGTCAAGTGTTACTGATTGTGCGCTAAATCTGATCATCTGCGGTTTCTCCTACTGGGCCTTCAACAGGTATTTCTGTGCCAAGTTCTGCGCCTTGTAAGTAGCGTTCAACGTCGAATTCGACGTGGCGGCCTTTAGGGGTCACGCTGTCAAGGCTCAATGTTTCTTGTATGGCGTTGATGAACGGTGACGCACCAAACATGATTAAATCGGTTCTAGCCTGAGCAGAATTCTGATAGGTCATGCCGCCTACTGAAAGGCCGACCAGCCAGGGCGGTACTTGGCAGACGCGCGCCAACTCTCGTTGCGACATTTCGCGCCCCTCGACGAGTTGAAGGGTTGAAGGGTTCGATTTGAACTCTCTCCACTCAACATGTTGGTTGAGTGCGCCGATAGCGCGCGTTGATCGGGCGTCAGCCCATGCGCCGGCTAGTTCGCTGAGTTCGTCGCCGGCCATTGGTTCGCCGTCTTTTTGTTGCAGGTAGCCGGCTGCGATTTCGGTTGATGCAAACCTTTTGGCTGCTTCGTCTAGGCGGTATGCGATATCGATTGAGCGGGCACCGGTCCATAGGATGCCGTCAAGCGGTGAAAGGAACTGCACCACGTTTTCTGCAGGTAGTTCAACGCCGTTGCAATAAAGGTCTTTTGATGGGCCGAACCATTCCGGGCCGGGCTGGTCGGTGGTCGTAACTTGGTGTGCGGGTAGCCACATGAATGAGGCAGGGAATCCGGTGCTGTACCGGGTTGTTACATACCAGAACGCGCGACCGACCATCATCAAATCTTTTACGGTTGCTGACATCACGAAATTTCGGGTGGCGTTTGGGTCAGGTCGTGTGAACCATGATTCGCCCGGTACATAGATGCGTTCGTACTCTTCGCGGCTGGGGTCCCATTGCAACGTGTACTGCTTCAAATCTAGGCCGGCAATAGTTGACGTGATCAGACCTACAGCGCGACTGACGGTCGGTATCGACAAGGCGCGTTCAGTCCCAGCACCGACAGAGTATGAACTAAACGCGCCGGGCCTGCCTGCGCCACCTGCAGCTGCTTTGATGTCGGACACACCAAATGCCGGTGCTGGTTTGGCACGGAACAGACCCACGTCACCAGTTTTCCACATGGCCTGTGGAAATGTCAACGGTTTCTGGTGGAAATTTAGCGGGCGGTGCCAATCATGGGTTTCCGTATGTTTGCAACAGGTTTAGCGGCCATGCCAGCGGCGACAACCATGCAACGGCATTGCTCAATAGGGCCAGGCGACTTTTGTGACGACAGGGTAATAGTGGAACCGACACGGCCAGACACCGCGCGCTGTACCTGTTCCGACAACGCCATCTGACCTGAGTGCACTAGTTTGCGTTCCAAAATCATGTTGCGAATTATCGCCGTGTACGTCGTTATTTCTCGCTGTCCCCAGTCGACCATTCGTCTAGACATATCCAGCGGGCAAAGCGCCGCAAGGCCGGGCGAGAGTAACAGTTGCACATTCGGGTCGTCCATGACCAGCCGGGCAGAGTCCCACATTGCTTCGGCCGACTCAACAACGAACTCGGTTTTGACCTGCAACCGGCCATCGGCGTGTGGCGCGACACGAACTCCACAATACCTGAGGTCTGTAACATCGGCGTCAACCGCGAGGTAACCGCCGGCAGGCATGTCGTCACCTGTTTCAAGTTGGGGCCATAAACCGGCCGGCAACCATGAAGCGGCTGCACTAATCCACACGTTGCAATGCGCCCGGTAAAACGCCTGTTTGTTTGGTGTTTCGGACATACGGCGTAACCGTTCAGCCGTGATGGTGGTGCCCATCGCAGGGTTCGCCCAACGCCACGTTTTAGGGTTGTCAAGTTTTTCGCCCGGTGGTGGCGACCACTCAGCGAAATACAAACCCGATTTTGAGCCGGTATCAATCGAATGGATGGCCTGCTCGCGAAGTTGCAACATCACTTT
>VMHT01205393.1_pt1 | contig 15619 bp, 13 predicted proteins | sample 4693611 | NCBI WGS metagenome assembly VMHT01 (sample SAMN12280063, study PRJNA550983) | marine metagenome | isolation source: seawater sampled from same location over 5 years 0.02-0.2 micron viral filtrate | place: USA: collected off the coast of southern California halfway between the port... ... | reverse complement strand
AGAACTAATTAAAGCCATGGCAAAAATACAATCCCAGTCCACTACAAATCCATCATCAATAAGTCAAGCTGCTGCAGTAGAGGCATTAAGCGGTGATCAAAGTTTTATTAAAGTACGTTCAGATGCATTTAAAGAAAGAAGAAATTTTGTTGTAACAGAACTCAACAAAATCAAAGGCATAGAATGTTTAAATCCCCAGGGTGCATTTTACGTATTTCCAAGCTGTAAAAATTGTTTAGGAAAAGTACATAGTGATTTTGGCAATATTAAAACAGACACTGACTTTGTTTCCATGTTACTAGAGTCCACCGGTGTTGCTGTAGTACAGGGATCTGCATTTGGACTGGAAGGTTTTTTTAGAATTTCTTATGCAACTTCAATGAAGAACCTTGAAAAAGCAGTTAAAAGAATTTCTGAATTTTGTAGCAAACTTAGTTAGTGACTTAACAGTTTTTCCACTTCTAAAGCTGCCATACAACCCATACCAGCAGCAGTAATAGCTTGTCTAAAAACTTTATCTTTTACATCTCCAGCAGCAAATACACCGTCAACATTTGTTGCTGTTGAATCTGGATTTGTAATTATATAACCTTCGTTATCCATTTTAATTTGATTTTTGAATATGTTAGTTGCTGGTATATGTCCAATCGCAACAAAAAAACCATTAATATTTAATTCTTTGATTTTATTATTTTTAATATTTTTCAAGCTAACAGACTCTAAATTTTTTGGATTATCAGTACCGTTTATTTTCTCAACTATTGTATCCCAAATAATTTCGATTTTATTATTTTTTAAAATTTTTTCTTGAAGCATTTTCTCTGCTCGTAATTTATCTCGTCTATGAATCAAATATACTTTTGATGCAATTCCAGACAGATAAATAGCTTCCTCTACTGCAGCATTGCCACCACCAACAACTGCTACTTCTTGATTTTTAAAAAAAAATCCATCGCACGTCGCGCACGAGCTAACACCAAATCCTTTAAACTTTTCCTCATTTTCAACACCTAGCCATCTTGCTTGTGCGCCAGTTGATATTATAACAGTGTCTGAAACAAAAATATTTCCATTTTCTCCTTCACATACAAAAGGACGTTTTGAAAAATCTACTCTGTTTATAATGTCTGTGATAAAACGGGTTCCAACATTTTCGGCTTGTTTTTTCATTTCTTCCATTAACCAAGGCCCTTGTATTGCCTTTGCAAATCCCGGATAATTTTCAACGTCGGTTGTAGTTGTTAATTGACCACCTTGCTCCATTCCAGTGACCATTACTGGATTTAACATTGCCCTAGACGCATAAACAGCCGCACTATAACCCGCCGGGCCTGACCCTATAATTAAAACTTTGGTTTTATGCTCTTTATTTTGACTCATTTGATTAGTTTATAAAAACAATTTAATAAAATAATATTATTTATAATGAAAGCTTTACACTCCTGGTTACTCACAGAAGGAGCTCATGGAATGATAAGCCAGGTTGAGGGATTGGCTAAAGCCTTGAATGCAACTTTTGATCATAAAAAGGTAAAGTTACCATTTTACTCAAAATTTTTACCACCAATAATTACACCAAAAAACAAGGCATTTTTTAATTACAATGAATTAACAAAAAACATTGGTTCTATACCAGATTTTATAATTTCGTGTGGTAGGAAAAGTGTAATACCCAATATAGTCTTAAAAAGATTTTTTGAGAAGAAATACAATAAGATAATTCAAAATATTCATATTCAGGATCCAAAGATTTCATCAAAATTTTTTAATTTTGTAATAGTTCCCGAACATGACAATATTGTTAGTGGGGATAATGTTTTAATTTCAAAAGGGGCATTGCACTATTTAAATACAGAAGAGGTTGAAAATACCAATTTTAAAAATGAAAATGTAATTTCATTAATTTTAGGAGGTCCAAATAAATATTATAGTTTTTTATTTAAAGATTTAGAAAATATTTTTATGCAACTATTAAAGTTAAAAAATATTACGAAGATAAATGTTATAGGCTCAAGAAGAACTCCCCCGCATCTTTTTGAAAAGTTAAGGTCAGTTTTTAAGGACAAAAAATTTAATTATGATTTTAGCTTACAAAAAATCAATTATACAAAATCATTATCAGAAGCATCACACATTTTCATAACTTGTGACTCAACCTCCATGATATCCGAAGCTGCAATAACTGGAAAACCCATATATACAATAAAACTAAAAAATATTAAAAATGACTATAGATTCCAAAGATTTTTTAAATTATTTCAAGAACTCGGGATAATTAGATTTTTTGATGGTTCAATTGATAACTGGACTTATGAAAAATTATATGAGAGTAAAAGAATATCAAATAATATTATTAAAAAATAAATGAGTATTTTAGATTCTGTTAAAAAAAGTAGGCATGGTACAAATCCATTTAGATATTGGGAGTTCGAGAAGCCATTGACCGAAGAAATGATTATTGAGCTCTATAATGCTCGATTAGACGATCCCACTGCTCATAATATTGAATTTGATGGCACCAGAGCAATTGATGGTGGAGATGGAAAGTTAAGAGAAGGTATTAAATCTGGCGGACAAGCTTTAAAATTTAGATGTTTTATAAGTAAAGAAAATGAAAAGAACTATCCAGAAATATTAAAATTGGTCAATGAACTTCAAAATAAAGAAACTCATAATTACATAGGAAAAATGATAGGAAAAGATCTGTCAAATTCATATGTTCGTGTTGAGGTTTGTTGTGATAGGAAAGGTTTTTGGCTGAAACCGCACTGTGACATTAAAGAAAAGCTAATGTCATCAATGTTGTTTGTAAACCGAAACAATGAGTCAGAAGAACTTGGAACGGATTTTTATAATAATAAATTAGAGAAAGTTTATACAGTTCCTTATAAAGATAATTTTGGTTATATTTTTACTACAGATGAAAAAAGTTGGCATGGTCTAGAAAAAAAAGCTATTAAAGATGAGAGACGTTGTCTTCAGATAAATTATGTAACTTTTGAAACTGATTATCCAGTAGAAAAATAGTTACAATTCTTGAATTCTTTTAATTTTTATCGATTTATTTTTTAAAGAATTTATTGCCTGAGTACATGCTTTTGCTCCAGCAAGTGTTGTGAAGTAAGGTATTTTGTTATTTAGCGCTGCTCTTCTTAATGACCATGAATCCTCGATAGATTTTTTTTCAGATGAAGTGTTTATTACTAATGATATTTTTTTATCATTTAAATATTCAACAATATGAGGACTGCCTTGCCTTACTTTATTGATTTTTTCACATTTAATACTGTTTTTATTTAAAGTATCTGCTGTTCGTCCCGTACCAAAAATTTTAAATCCCATTTCAAAAAGCTTTTTCGCATATTTACAAATTTGTTCTTTATCCTCATCTTTAACAGATATAAATGCCGAACCTTTTATAGGTAAATCATTTCCAACTGAAATTTGACTTTTAGCAAAAGCCATTCCAAAATCCTCATCAATACCCATTGCTTCACCGGTTGATTTCATTTCAGGTCCTAGAATTGTATCAACTTCTGGAAATTTATTGAAAGGGAAAACAGCTTCTTTGATTGCATAAATATTTAATTTTTTATTAAGATTTTTGAATTCTTTTAATTTCTTACCTGCCATTACTTGTGATGCAATTTTTGCTACTGGAATATTTAGAGCTTTAGAGACATATGGGACTGTTCTGCTGGCTCTAGGATTTACTTCTAATATAAAAATTTTTGATGCTCTAATTGCAAATTGGATATTAATTAAACCAATAACCCCGAGTTTTTTTGCAAGAGCTTTTGTTTGTTTTTCTAGTTCTTCAATTATATTTTTATCCAATGAAAAAGGAGGGATACAACACGCGGAGTCACCAGAGTGTATGCCAGCTTCTTCTATATGCTCCATAATTCCTGCAATGAACACCTCATTACCATCACAAACTGCATCTACGTCGATTTCAATCGCATCATTCAGAAATTTATCAATCAAAACAGGACTATCTCCAGAAACTTTTACTGCTTCGTCGATATAAGTATTAAATTGATCGTCGTCGTAAACAATTTCCATTCCACGTCCTCCCAAAACATATGAGGGCCTTATAACAATAGGGTAGCCTATTTTATCAATAATTTTTTTAGCCTCACCTTTATCCCGCGCAAGTCCGCTTTCTGCTTGGTTTAATTTTAAATCTCTGACAACTTGATTAAATTTTTCTCTGTCTTCTGCAGTATCAATTGATTCCAATTGAGTACCTAGAATTGGAAAGCCCGATTGATGGATTCTTTTTGCAAGTTTTATAGGAGTTTGACCACCAAACTGAACTATAACACCTTTGATTTTTCCATTAGAACTTTCTTTTTTTAATATCTCTATAATATATTCCTCAATAAGAGGTTCGAAATATAATCTATCACTTGTATCATAATCAGTTGAAACAGTTTCGGGATTGCAATTAATCATTATAGTTTCATATCCCATTTCTTTAAGGGAAAAACTGGCTTGGCAACAACAATAATCAAACTCTATTCCTTGACCAATTCTATTTGGCCCACCACCTATAATAACAATCTTTTCCTTATTTGATGGATTAGACTCACATTCTCCTCTTGAATTTAAGCCGTGATCATAAGTTGAATACATGTAAGGCGTTGATGATGAAAATTCAGCAGCACACGTATCTACTTTTTTATAAGCTATATTAATTTCATTATTAATTTTAAATTTTTCAATATGATCTAAAGATTTTTTTGAAAGTTCAGCAATTTTTTGATCAGAAAAACCTAGTGATTTTATTAACTTAAACTTTTTATTTTCTAATTCATTATTAATAATTAAATTCTCTGTTTCAACTATTTCTTCAATTTGTCTTAAAAACCAAGGGTCAATTTTACATAACGCAAAAATTTCTTCTAAATTTAAACCTTTTCTAAAAGCATCTGCGACGTATAAAATTCTAAGAGGAATATTCATCTTTAATTTTTCTTTGATTGTGTCTAAATTATTTTCTACACTATCAAGGCCATTTAAGCCGACCTCTAATGAAACCAAAGCTTTTTGTAATGACTCTTTGAAATTTCTGCCAATAGACATACATTCTCCAACAGATTTCATAGCAGTACCTAACTCAGCCTTGCTCTTTTTAAATTTCTCAAAAGTAAATCTTGGAATTTTGGTTACTATATAATCGATTGTAGGTTCAAATGATGCAGGTGTTACTTTTGTAATATCATTTTGGATTTCATCTAATGTGTATCCAACCGCAAGTTTAGCTGCTACTTTAGCAATTGGAAATCCCGTTGCTTTTGATGCAAGTGCCGAAGACCTTGAAACCCTTGGATTCATTTCAATTATAATCATTCTTCCATCTTTTGGATTGATAGCAAATTGAACATTAGATCCACCAGTTTCAACTCCAATTTTTCTTAAGCAAGCAATGGAGGCATTTCTCATGATTTGATATTCTTTATCAGTAAGAGTAAGAGCTGGCGCAACAGTAATCGAGTCACCCGTGTGAATGCCCATTGGATCAAGATTTTCAATCGAACAAACTATTATACTATTGTCTTTTTTATCTCTAACTACTTCCATCTCATATTCTTTCCACCCAACCAGTGACTCTTCTACCAAGACTTCATTTGTTGGAGATAAATCTAAACCATTTTTTACAATTTTAAAAAAATCTTCCTCAGTATTAGCTACTCCGCCTCCGGTTCCTCCTAATGTAAAAGAAGGTCTTATTATTGAAGGAATACCTATTTGTTTCAAAGCCTCTTGAGCATCTTTCTCATTTTTACAAATAAATGATCTCGCAGACTCAAGACCAATCTCATTCATATTTTTTTTAAATTTTTCTCTATTTTCTGCATTATCAATTGCTTCTGCATTAGCACCAATAAGTTCAACACTATATTTTTTTAAAATTCCATTATGATCAAGGCTCATGGCTGCATTAAGACCTGTTTGCCCACCCATGGTAGGTAAAATTGCGTCTGGTTTTTCTTTTTTAATTATCTCTTCTAAAACTGTATCATTGATTGGTTCAATATAAGTAACGTCAGCAACATCAGGATCCGTCATTATAGTTGCGGGATTTGAATTAACTAAAATAATTTTATAACCTTCTTGTCTTAATGCTTTGCAAGCTTGCGAGCCAGAATAATCAAACTCACATGCCTGACCAATTACTATGGGTCCAGCACCGATAATCATAATTTTTTTAATATCAGTTCTTTTCGGCATATTTTTTTATTTCCTTAATAAAATTTAAAAATAAATAATGACTATCATGAGGACCAGGACTTGCCTCAGGATGGTATTGTACTGAAAAAGCATTAAATTTTTTTGACTTAATACCCTCTATTGAATGATCAAATAAAGAACTATGCGTTACCTCAACATTCTCAGGTATCGTTTCTTTATCTACTTCAAAACCATGATTTTGAGATGTAATTTCAACTAAATTATTTTTTAGATTTTTTACGGGATGATTTGCGCCCCTATGACCTTGATGCATTTTTTTAGTTTTACAACCTAATGCATGTGCTAGAAGTTGGTGACCTAAACATATTCCAAATACTGGAATTTTTGCTTTTAAAATTTCATTAATTATTTCTTTTGCAAATTTTGATGTTGCTTGAGGGTCACCTGGACCGTTAGATAAAAAGACTCCATCTGGTTTTAATTCTAAAATTTTTTTAAAGTTAGTGTTTGAAGGAACAATAGTGAGCCTTGTATCTAAACTTGAAAAGTTTCTTAAAATATTTTTTTTACAGCCATAATCAATTACTACTATATGATAAGTATGCTTTTTATTTATTTGGTAGCCCTTGTCTTTTATCCATAAGCTTTCGTTGTTCCATTCATATATCTGTTTAGTAGATACTTTTTGCGTTAGTTCCATTCCTTTTAATCCAGGCCAGTTTTGACATTCATCAAGGTATTTTTTTTTGTCAGAAACCTCACCATTTACAATTGTAGCCTTCATAGCCCCTTTGTCTCTTATTAGATTTGTTATTGATCTAGTATCTAAACCAGCGATACCAACAATTTGATTTTTCTTTAACCAAAGGTTAAGCTTTTCAAATGATCGATAATTTGAGGGCTCGGTAATTTCTCTCGAAAAAATAACACCTTTTAACCAGACTTTTTCAGATTCAATATCTTCGAAATTTGTTCCTACATTTCCTACATGAGGAAAAGTAAAATTTATTATTTGATCAGAATACGATGGATCAGTAATAATTTCTTGGTAACCAGTCATTGAAGTATTAAAACATACCTCGCCAACCGCTGATCCAATGTGACCAATACCGAAGCCATCTAAAACTAATCCATTTTCAAAAACTAAAATACCTGTGGATTGTGATGATAAAGAATTTGAATTTGCCTTTTTTACCTTATTAAACAAAAATACAACCCATAGGTTAAGAATCAAAATTAAAAAAAAACTTTGGCGTTAATTATGAAAAAGTCTTACACTCGTCAAGAAACTAAATTAAATAATCATCATGAGTATTTTTGAAAATGTTAACAAAGCGTTAAGCGCATCTATAAAAAACAAGGAAAGCGATAAAGTTCTGACTTTAAGAGCAATAGTTTCTGCAAGAAAAGACAAGGAAATAGAGAAAAGAACGCAGGATAAGAAAGAAGTAACCAATGAAGACATGATTTCAATATTAAATAAGATGATAAAACAAAGAAATGAATCTGTTGAAATGTACTTAAAGGCTAAAAGGCAAGAATTAGCGGATAAAGAAAATAAAGAAATAGAAATTATCAAAGAATTTTTACCTCAACAATTAAGTCACGAAGAAGTTGAAAAGGTCTGTTCAGAAATCATTTCAAGCAGCGGAGCAGCTAGTTTAAAAGATATGGGCAAGGTAATGCAGATTCTTAAAGAAAAGTATCTTGGGAAAATTGACTTTTCATTTGCTGGAAAAATATTAAAGGAAAAACTCAAAGGTTAATGAAATACCCAAAATCATATATTGAAGAAATCAAAAATAGATTGAAAGTTTCTGATGTAGTCAGATTAAAAGTAAATTTAAAAAAAAGAGGAAAAGAATTTATTGGTCTATCACCTTTTAAAAATGAAAAGACGCCCTCATTTACTGTCAATGATGACAAAGGTTTTTATCATTGTTTTAGTACTGGTGAACACGGAAATATTTTTGATTTTATAATGAAATTAGATAATCTAGGATTTGGAGAAGCTATCAAGACTTTAGCACAAAGAGCAGGAATGCAACCCTACCATTTTACCAAAGAGGATGAAGTAAGAGAAAAGGAGTCACAAAAAATTCAAAAGCTTTTTGAGATTTTTTTTTCAATATGTCATTTAGATCTTCAATCAGAATATAAAAATTCACATCTTAAATATCTATTAGACAGAGGCCTGTCTGTAGATACAATTAATTATTTTAAGATTGGATTTTGCGAAGATAGTAAGAAAATAAAAGACAAACTTTTTCAAAATAATTTTACCGCAAATGAATTAATCAAATCAGGCATGTATTATAAAAAAGATGGATCAGATGAACTGGTTTGTCGATTTAGGAATAGAATTATATTTCCTATATTAAATTACTTTAACCAATACATTGGTTGTGGCGGAAGATCAGTTTTAAAGAAAGCTTTAGCAAAATATATTAATTCTCCTGAAACAGATTTTTTTAAGAAAGGTTTTAATTTATATAATTTAAATAATTCAAAAAAAGAGTCTACCGATACAGACAAGTTAGTTCTGGTTGAAGGTTACATGGATGTAGTTTCATTGTACAATAAAGGTGTAAAAAATGTTGCGGCTACATTAGGTACTGCAATTACTACATCTCAAATTAATTTAGCATGGAAAAACTTTGACAAAATTATCCTGTGTTTTGATGGAGATCAAAGTGGATTAGACGCTTCTTATAGAGCCGCAGAAAGAGTCTTAAAAATACTTAAACCTGGTAAAGATATTTATTTTGCAAAAATACCTAATTCTCAAGATCCTGATGATTTTATAAATCAATTTGGGCAAAATGGTTTTTACTCTTTGTTAAATCAGAGTAGTGATCTTTCGGAAATCATTTTTAATTATCATGCTGTTAATGTAGATAGATCTAAGGCTTCAGAAATTGCACTTTTAGAAAAAAAACTATTTCAGTTAGCAGATGAAATGGATGATCAAATATCAAAAAAATACATTAAAAACTCTTTTAAAAATAAAATATTTGTAAATTTAATAAAAAATAAAAAAAATACTTTTTCAAATCAGGGTGAATTAAAGCAGGCTAGTCTTAGATTAATGTTAACAAAAGAAGAAATTATTGAGCTATCTCTTTTGAATTTAATTTTAAATTATCCAAATTTGAGTGAAAACAAAATAGAAGATCTTTCCGCAATAGAATTTAGTTTTAAAGACAATAAGAATTTTTTATCTGAGCTAATATCTTCCTTAACAAACGAAAATATTAGATCAAAAGATAATCTGGTAAAAAAGTTACAAATAAATCACGAGGGGATTTTAAAAAAAATAAGCATGTATGCAAACAACAAGAGTGTCATTAGCAGTTTAAATGAAGAATCTTTTAATAGTTTTTTTGAAGACTATTTTGCTGAGATAAATTTATGCAAAAAGAACAAGGAATTGTTGTCGTTGGAATCAGAATTGGTAAAAAATCCAAATGAGGATATGTATAATCGATATATATCGTTAAAAAACAGCTAAAAATAAAGCAAATCTTCCATTTATTTTCTTATAAAAAAATATAAATTCCACCAACTATTGTGGAAAAATTAATATCTAAATCCTTCGAAAGACTAGTAGATAAAGGCCTTAACAGAGGATTTATCACTTATGAAGAATTACAAAAATCTTTAGGAAAAAGAAATAGCAATATCGAGAGTTTAAATGGAGCATTAGTTCATATTTTTGATCAGGCTATAACACTAGTTAAAAATAAATCTGACTTTAAAGTAAAAAAAACAGAAACTGAAACTTCAAAACAGACAAAAGCTGTAGAAAGAAGTGATGACCCAATCAGGATGTACCTAAGGGAAATGGGCGGCGTTGAACTTTTATCGAGAGAAGGTGAAACTGCTATTGCCAAAAGAATTGAGTCAGGTCGATATGTAATGATAAGCTCTTTATCAGAAAGTCCAATTACAGCCAAAAAAATTTTTGAATGGGAAGAAAAACTAATTAATAATGAAATGCTCGTTAGAGATATAATTGATCTTGATACAAATTTCATTGACGATGAAAAATTGGCCAAGTCAATAAAGGAAAAAAGTAAAAAAGAAGCTAAAGAAAAAAATCCAAATATTGATACAGAAACAGATGACTCAGGAAGTGATGATGATGAATTCAATATTTCACTTGCATCATTAGAGATTGAATTGAAGCCTAAAATTCTCGAGGCTTTCAGCAGAATAACAAAAAATTATAAAAAGCTTTTATCTTATCAAATAGAGAAACTCGGTTGTGTTTTAAAAAATCAACCTTTTAGTGATAGTAAAAAGAAAAATTATGAAAAAGTAAAAAAAGAAATCATGGAGGAGTTATTAAAACTACAATTAAATCAAGTCACCCAAGAAGATTTGGTAAGCTTAAACTATGCAGAAAATAAGAAAATTATATCTTATGATGGTGAATTAATGAGAGCTGCAAATAAACATGGTATATCTCGAGATGATTTTATTAAGTTTTATGTAGGAAATGAACTCAATCCAAATTTTGAAAAGTTTTTAAGTGAGGAAAAAAGCTGGTTAGCTTTCTTTACAAAAGAAAAAAAACTATTTTCCATATTAAAAAATAAATTAACTGATCTTAGTAATGCTATTGGAATGTCAATTTCTGATTTTAGAATTTTAGTAAATAAAATTAAAAAAGGTGAAAGGGAGTCTAGAATTGCTAAAAAAGAAATGATTGAAGCCAATCTTAGATTGGTAATATCAATTGCGAAGAAATATACTAATAGAGGTTTGCAATTCTTGGATTTGATTCAAGAAGGAAACATAGGATTGATGAAAGCAGTAGATAAATTTGAATACAGAAGAGGTTATAAATTTTCAACTTATGCAACATGGTGGATTAGACAAGCGATTACAAGATCAATAGCCGATCAGGCTCGAACCATAAGAATCCCAGTTCATATGATAGAAACGATAAATAAAATTGTAAGAACACAAAGACAAATGATGAGTGAATTTGGTAGAGAACCTACTCCAGAGGAATTATCAAAAAAATTAGCTATGCCATTAGAAAAAGTTAGAAAAGTTTTAAAAATAGCAAAAGAACCGGTTTCACTTGAAACTCCGGTTGGTGATGAAGATGATAGTACTCTTGGAGACTTTATAGAGGATTCAAATGCATTAATACCAGTTGATGCCGCTGTTCAAACGGCCTTAAAAAATACCACAACAAAAGTTTTAGCATCTTTAACTCCACGAGAAGAAAGAGTATTAAGAATGAGGTTTGGAATTGGAATGAACACAGACCATACTCTTGAAGAAGTAGGACAGCAATTTTCAGTTACTAGAGAGCGAATTAGGCAGATAGAAGCTAAAGCTTTAAGAAAATTAAAGCATCCAAGTAGATCGAGACAATTAAAAAGTTTTTTAGATAATTAAGAATAATTATTTATTTTTAACTTTTATAGTGCTAAAGAATTATTAATTTAGGGCCTGTAGCTCAGTTGGTTAGAGCCCCCCGCTCATAACGGGGTTGTCGGGGGTTCAAATCCCTCCGGGCCCACCAAATAAAATGCAAACACCAGTCTTAAAAAGTTATTTATTGTTATTTATATTATCTGCGATTTGGGGATCGGCGTTTTTTAATTATAAGATTGTACTAACTAGTTTCGATTATTTTGTTCTAGCTGGTGGAAGAATTTTTTTTGCATCTATATTTATATTTGCAATGTCTTTCATTTTCTTCAAATCGATTGACTTTAAGATTTTATTTTCAAAAAAAATATATATTTTTTTTCTAATTGGTTTTACCAACTATGTTTTACCATTTTGTCTTATCGCTTTTGGAATTGACGGTATGACAAGTGGGTTGGCAGCTTTGCTTATGTCAGCAGGACCATTTTATGCAATTATTTTATCTCATTATTTTACCTCAGATAAATTTAACAGATTTAAATTTTTGGGCACAGTAATTGGTTTTATAAGTGTGTTTATTTTATTTTATGATCAAGTATATATTTCAAAGACAACTTCAATACTATCTGTACTAATTGTTATGTCAGCATCGTTGAGTTATGTGATTGGTGGATTGATTATACAAAAGTACAGAGAATTCAATAATGAAACAATTGCAGCATTATCCATGATATGCGGTACCATAATTTTATTGCCAATATGCATTGTGCAAATAAATAATTTAGATTTTAAACAAGTTGAAATAAATAGTTTGTTTAGTCTAATCTATTTGGGAGTGGTCAGTACTGCGATTGCCTTCATGATTAGGGCCAAATTAATTTTTGATAATGGACTAATTTTTATGTCTCAAGTTTCTCTTCTAATACCAATATTCGGCTTGTATTTTAGCTGGTTATTTTTGAGTGAGGAGTTTTCGATAAATATGTTTATTTCTTTGGTTATAATCCTATTTGGACTATGGGTTTTGCAATTGGGATACAGAAAAACTAATTCTTAGATATAAAATCTTTTAAGCTTATAATAAGGCTGTCATAACCTTTACTTGAAAGTATTGAGTTAAATTCCTCCCTTTGCGTTTTTGCCAAACTTAAACCTTCAACAACTAAATCTCTGATTACTAATTTATCTTTAACTTTAAAAACTCTCCAATCAATTTGAATTTTTTGACTATCAGTTTTTGAAATCATCTTAGATTTCACCATTACATAATTATTACTAATTTTTTTTGAGCCAACAACTTCAATATTTTGATCGCTATAGTTTCTTAGTCTACTTGATATATTTTTTGCAAAAAATGCCCTAAACACTTTAGTATATTCTTTTAGTTGCTCATCATTAAGATCTTTTTTATAGGCACCTAATGTAAAGCGGCCCAAGCCATCAACATCCACAACATCTAATGCCATTTTTTCTATTTTCTCCTTCTTCTCATCAATTTTGATGTTGTCATCTAGGATTATTTCTTTTGCTCTATTGGTAGTGAACTGTATTAATTGCTCGGCATCTTTCTCAAAAGCATAAAGCTTACAAGTCATTAAAAGTAAGATTACTATTTTACTTAATGCTAGCTTTTTAGACATTAGATTTTTTATTTAAAATCTTTCCATTCATCATCATTATTTGAACCGTCATTCGTCAAATAATCTCTTCTTTGTAAGTACAAACTTCTCACTGAGGTATATAAATCGACCGAGTTTTTTTCTAAATCTTCCAATGTTTGTATGTTCTCTGCTCTCCAATTTGTTTTATCTAAAACAGTTTCTCCCCAGTATGTTTGATCTCCAAGATTATTACCCAAAAGTAACTCTTTGTTACCAACAGTACTAAGATAAAAAGGATCTAAAAAAACATTTCCAAATTTACCGATAGAATCTCTAATTGTAGTCGGACCGAAAACTGGCAAAACTATATAGCAACCATGACCAACACCCCAGCTGCCAAGTGTTTGTCCATAATCTTCGTTTTCACTCTTTTTCAAACCAATTTTTGATGCTGGGTCAAAAAATCCAAAAATACCAAAAGTTGTATTTACAATAAACCGCCCAGTGTCTTTTATACCATCACCAAATTTACCTTGTAAAAATTGATTTGGGACTTGAACTAAATGTGAAACATTGTTTGTGGCATTTCTAACACCTGTTCTTACAGGCCCTGGTAAATATGAATAGCCTCTGGCAATTGGCTTAAATACAACTTTGTCTAAACCCATGTTGAATGTAAACACCGCTCTATTTACGCCTTCAAAACAATCTTTGGTATTTGATAAAGCAATACCCGTAAAACTAAACAAAAAAGAGTTGATTAAAATAATCTTTAGAAAATATTTCATTTTTTTATATTTCGCTGAGTATATAGTGATATTTGTAGCTAAAACTAGCATAAAAAAAGGCAATATGAACTTAAAAATTATTTTCTTAAAGAGTAGAAATTTTGAAACAAAAAAACAAAGAAAAATTAAATATATAATCATTCACTATACTGGAATGAAAAATCAGTTAGTGGCAATTAAAAGATTACAATCAAGGGTTGCAAAAGTAAGTTGTCATTATTTAATTAGCAAAAAGGGTAGGATTTATCAACTTGTTCAAGATCAGAATATCGCGTGGCATGCAGGGAAATCAAGATGGGGTAACGATGTTAATTTAAATTCAAAATCAATTGGTATTGAATTAGTTAATCGTGGTAATGAATTTTTTCCAAATAAACAAATTAATGCCTTATTGAAACTTTTAATCACGTTAAAAAAAAAATATAAAATAAAACCAAAATATGTCCTTGGTCATGAAGATATTTCACCTGGAAGAAAAAAAGATCCTGGACCTAAATTTCCTTGGCCCAAGTTGTTCAGTAGAAATTTATCAAAAAAACGTTGATAAATAAGGATAATTGGCTATATAATAGGGTGCTAGTTGGTTGAATGGTAGCTCTAATTTTTTAGAGAGGAAAGTCTGGGCTCCATAGGAAACAAGTACCAGGTAACGCCTGGCAGGAGTGATCCTAGGGATAGTGCCACAGAAAATAAACCGCCTAATCAAGGCAAGGGTGAAACGGTGAGGTAAGAGCTCACCGCCTTTTTAGTAATAAAAAGGGCATGGAAAACCCTACTTGGAGCAAGACCAAATAGGGATAGCGCGATCATTGATCAAATTTCCTAGATTAGCTATCCGGGTTGGTTGCTAGAGCTAATCAGAAATGATTAGCCAAGATAAATTACCATTTTAAATGACAGAACCCAGCTTACAGGCCAACTAGCAATAATCATAAATTGAGAACATTTATAGAACAACTTAAAGTTGTATTATTGTTGACTATTTACCAAAAACCATATATTCCCATTAAATCCCATTACAAGGATAAAAATGAATTATTATGTTTATTTCTACTTACGAAAACAAGTTAGACAAAAAAGGAAGGGTGTCCGTGCCAGCTCCATATAGATCACATCTGTCATCACTTGGTTATAATGGAGTAGTTTGTTATCCGTCGTTTACAAATTCATCAATTGAATTTTGTCCTCAAAATAGATTAGAAAAAATAGCAGATACAATTGATACACTTAATCCCTTTGATGAGAATAGAGATATATTTTCAACTTCTATACTAGCAAATAGTTTTCAATTAAATTTTGATAGCGAAGGAAGGGTAACTTTAGCTGATAAACTTTTAAAACATTCTGGAATTAAAGAAAAAGTTTTATTTGTCGGGCAAGGTAAATCATTTCAAATATGGGAACCTTCAGTATTTAAAAAGTTTAGTGATGACGCAAGAAAAAAGGCAAATTTAAAACGCTCAGAACTAAAATGGAAGCAAACAAATTAAATAAAAAATAAAGGAGAGAAATCATGACAATAAACATAACTGCACCAGAATTAAGAGAACTAAAACCAAGAATAGTTGTATTGGGAGTTGGGGGAGCCGGAGGAAATGCAATTAATAATATGATTGATGCTGGTATCCAGGGTGTAGAATT
>VMHT01120563.1_pt1 | contig 15619 bp, 16 predicted proteins | sample 4693611 | NCBI WGS metagenome assembly VMHT01 (sample SAMN12280063, study PRJNA550983) | marine metagenome | isolation source: seawater sampled from same location over 5 years 0.02-0.2 micron viral filtrate | place: USA: collected off the coast of southern California halfway between the port... ... | reverse complement strand
CCTCAGCACTTTCAGGCAGCCGTACTTCTCTGTTACCTTTGTCTTTTTGATTAGCAACATCAATCTGTGCCTCTAGAATAAGTTGAGGCGATACACCCATCTTTCTACCTATATATTTAAATGATTCTGGCATAGCTGTTGGTTTACCAGAACTAAGATCATCGAGGTAGTTGTCAATGATTGAGACAGGAACAACCTGTCTTGTATAAATAAAATTCTCTTTACCGTTACTAAGGATAGTATCAACAGTAGAGGTTGAAAAACCAGTAGGTGAATCTGGAAGAGACAACCCCTTTACTTTCCCACTAAAAGGATCTTCGGAATTAGCCCGATCAAAAGTATAGATAGCATTTTCGTTGTCAGGAGATTGAACCTTGGCACCGATAACTGCTTGCGTTTGGTCATGTCTTGTATTAATATTTTGTGTTAAATCACTAGAATGCAAATCGTCATAGTCAGACTGCAGTCGATAGAACAACGATTTAACAGACGGATCAGTTTTTAGCCAATCGTCCTCTGTTGCATCAGCAATTTGTAAACCACGCAAAAGAATACCTTTGAGATATTCATTACGTCGTTTTTTATATTGCTCGTCAAATCCAGAGTCAATCTCATCGTTTACTTTGGTATACCACTCAAGTTTTTGAGAAGGCAGCAATGCAGAAGCACTGATTTCAGGGATAGATGGCAGCTGATTGTCACGTGCTAATTGAAGATTCCACTGATCAATAGTGTTCTTAGCGGCTATTCCATCAGGTGTTCTAGGTAAATATGCTTTAATTTTGCTTATATCAGAGTCTGTAAACTCAGGCAATTTAGACATCTGAGTTATAGTTGCTTGTACATCAGCGAAACTTAATTGACCATTTCTAGCCCTTTCAGATATTTCTAGTTGTATACCACGTACAGTCTCTTCAGTCATTGTACGTTGTAAATCATGCTCAGCCTGAATACCACGACGCTCAGTTACCTTACCTTCTGTATCTGCAATACGTAGACGGTTTACAAAATTACTGTGCAATGCACCAAATTTTTGTAGTTGATTGCCAATCTCTAAATCTTGATTAGCAAAATCAGCAACAAAGTTATCTGGCAGTTGACCTCTTTCTAAAAGAGCAACAATGTTCAGTCCAGCTGTAGCCAGTACATTCTTAAATTCACGTTTGTCAGGACCTGTTAACTCCTGCAGACGTTGAAGCACAGCAGCAGCACCACCTTCTGTAGCAAGGTTTACAAATGTCTGTTGCTGTGATGCATTGTAGAGTTCTATCTGTAGTTTGTCACGTACTTTTGTAGCCTTATCAAGCCTACGATTAGTTTCTAAATCAATACCCTTCTTTGCATATTTAGCAATAAAGGCAGGATCAAAACCAGCAAGGTTTTCGGTTACGTAGTTCTGACGTAACTGCTCAAGGATATCTGCATGTTGAGTGCTGCCTTGTTGCTCAGCACCATTCAGTGTTTGAGTAAAACCTTTTAGGTTAACGTCAGAATTCTGACTAACATACTGGGCAAACTGCTTACCAGCTGACTGCATAGACGCTACCCCGTAGGCATAGCGTGTATAACCAGACGAATTGATGATCGTGTTGAGATCTTCAGCAGAGGCACCGCGCTGAATCATCTCCCGATAGACAGGAGCCTGCTGGCGCTCAGTTTCGTTTAAGACACCTTCTAGTGTAGTTAGCTGTTGGAATTGATTAGCAGTAAGGCCAAACTTAAGTGCAAAGCTGTTTGCAGCATTGAGTTGATCAGTACGTTGCTTCTCAGCTTGCTGTTCAAAGACACCACTTAAAGTACTAGAAAAACTAGAAAGTCCTTGTAGCAGCTGTTGTTGTTGTTTGTTAGCGTACTCTTGAGCTTGTAGTTCAGCATTAGCATTGCGCTGGTAGGCATCAGTGTATGACTGTGCATACTCCCGACGAATACTTTCGTTGGTATCCCGTACCTGCCTTTCAATTTCATTTTTACGACGTACATCTTCTAAATGCTGGTTAGCATTCTGAAGCATACTTTGACGAGCACGGTCTGCATCCCGTAGGTTTGCATCAGACTGCTGTTGTAGTCTATTTGTTTTATCACGAACAGGGATTCGTTGAAATCCTCTGCTCCGGGCGTACCCTTTAAATTGTGCCATAAACTATTACGGGGACGTAGGCGTTGTCGGTTGAGTTGTCGGTTCTACTATTGTCGGAGGTTGTGGTCTATTAGCTGCAAGAATTGAGGTGGCTGAACTAATACCAGCCAGCACCTGTGAAGCAGAAGCAGCGAGTTGTGCTCCAGGATTGGAGACGATAGCTTTACCTGCGTTCTTGTTCAACTTCCTAATAGCATCAAAGTCAGGCTTCAATGGATCCTGGAAGATAGTCTTAGGCGGCTTAATAGGTTTAGGAATTTCACGTGGTACAACAGGTTCAGTAAGCCTTGCATTATCTGCTGCAACATCAGCTGCAAATTGATCAAGGTCAATCTGTGAAATATCAGAGTCATACTGGTCTTTAGCGCTTGTCATAGATGCAGAAAGCTTATTGGTGTCAAGTCCCATGCTTCGTACCATCTGTGCATCCTTGAGACTGATACCAAGTCGGTCAGCATTACGCTGTTCAGCTTCGCCAGCCAAAGTATTATTAATTGCACGAATGTTCAAGCCAGCAGAGGTGACAGAGCTTTGCAGATTATTGACAAGCTTAGTCTTTTCAATTGAACTCATGTATTCGTTACTCATCAATGCGTCAACAACTGACTGCTGAGCAAGAGCACTTTGAGCCAGGATCGAGTTCTGTACCTTCATAGCGCTACGACCAGCAGCACCTGAAGCACGAGCTGTGCCTTCTTCAAGTAAAGATCTTGTACGTTCCTGTCGAAGTTGTTCTGCAACCTTCATGCGACCGGCATCAGTAAGAGCTGCTAATTCACGTGAAGCTGTATCGAATTGATCTGTAGCAACATCTAGTTCTGCTGCTACGCGAGAACGATCGATGTCAGCTGTGTCTTCAGCCCGTTGTTCTTGTAAGTCCAAACGTGCTTTTTGTAGCTGAGAACTTTCACGGAAATCAGCAAGATTATTACGTAGTTCTTCTGCCTGGAAAGCAAGATCCTGATACTGCTCATTTAAAACACGAGCCGAATCTCGTTTAGCAACACCAGCAGATATTTCATTATAGTCTACTTGCTCTTCGTAAGCACGTTCAGAAGCATTGAATATCTTGACTGCATCGTTGTAGCCATCAACACGTTGCTGATTTTGCTGTGTCCAATTATCTATTCGTAGCTGATTTTGATAATCTTGTTCGTTTTTGTAGTTAGACTTAGCTACTTCAATACTATCTAGTTGATAGCGATAGCCATCAATTTGATTTGCAAGTTGAAGATCAGCTACTTGTTTGTTGTACTTTCGTTGATCGTTAAGTTGTTGTTTGTTTGCTGCCGCTGCGGAGCTGCTACTCCATGCTCCGAATATAGCACTGAATACAGCTGCGCCAGCACCGATTCCTGCTGCGGTTATTGCCATTATGTCCTCCTATAGAATCGTGGTGAGTAAATACCCTCCCACCTCATCGATTGAAGAGATAATGGAAGCGGTTTGTCGCTTGTCAATTTAAGCGTAAAGTTCTCTGTGCGTTGGTAAATAGGAATTTCTGCTACAAGACTGTCTTCAATAGTCACGTCGTTTGCTAGGTAATAATCTGCTCTAATGTTGGTCGCTACCTCTGTATAGTCACTAAGACCAGCAGAAGTTATTTGGAAGTTAAATGCGTTTGATTCACCTAATGAAAACTTCATCCGTGAAATAGTCAACGATGCTGTGTAGTCAGGATTTAAACCGTCAGGACTTTGCTGAAAGTAAAAGGTAGGGAGTGTAATATCTAAATCAAATCTATAACCAATAATAACTTTTTCTGGTGTTGACGAAAAATCAATACTTTCAAAACTGAAGTAATTAGTTCCAGTCTCAGTCGTTACTGTTGGAGTAAAGAAAAAGCCTTCCTTTGTCTCAGTACTACCAGCTTGGATTACACCACCGATCATGACTACAGGCGTTAAACCTTCAGTTGTAAAATTAAAAGGAGCGGTACATTTATTAATACCATTGCTATATGTGATAGCAGATGGTGTCGTGTAGTAGTCAATATAAGGGTGAATGAACTTACCAGTTTTAGTAGTAATCAACTTGTCACTAGGTGAGTTGGTCAGGTTTGCAGACAATGCATAAATCTGTGAGTCTGACTTAAGTACACAAATAATCTCATCGTCAATAATTTCAGCAAACAACACACGTCCAGGCAATCTCCATTTAAACCAAGACTGCATGACGTTAGCTTGACCATCACTAAAGTTCTTAAAAAAGAAGATCTCTCTTCCATTGAACTCTGTGGCGTCAGACGTGTCATAGAAACCAACCATTGCATTCTGTGAGCTAGTCACCATGCGACGTACTTGAGAAGGTATGTACGTATGTACAACCTTTCCAATTTCTAAGACACGAGGTTGACCGCGATCTGCTGGTTGATAGGTAAACACACGTGTGTATGCAGCACTCTTACTAACAAAGACTTTGAAGTCACCAGCATCTTGCGGTGCAATTACTGGATCTGTTTCATAACTAGAAATACCAGTTGTCAACGAATCCTTTGGAGTCAGGTTACCGTTTTCTGAATACAGCACATACTGTTGATCCTTAGAAAACAGCAGCACACCCATCGGACTGGCGAGAACACTTGTCAGCTTGACGGGTCTTGTACTAGATACATTGATGTCAACAGGGTCAGCATCAGATACTGCAGATGCAGTGATGTGATAGAAGTTAAAGAATTCACCAGCTTGGCTCATAATCACATTGTCTTCTGACAACATGCCAAGACGGTTGTTGTGAAAGAAGATATTGCTAATTTTTGAACCAACAAAGCTAGGAGGAGAGTTTGTCTGTAGGTCACCTACAAGACGACCAACATAACCAGACAGTGTAGGGTCAGCTACATCTTTAATAGTTTGGATAGTAAACGCATTAGCTGCTGTGTTCTTTAGCTCGATAGGCATCGTTGCAGCATTTAGGCCCGGAGACACAGAAGGATCTCGGCATTCAACCCAAGAACCTGGGCCAACAGAATTAGCAGTACCAGATACAGTCTCAAATTCAGCCCAATAGGCAAAGTTCTGTGCGTTGACAGGGACAACTTTAACCTTACGACCATGCAAAGACTCGTTTGGTAAATCAGAGATGCTATCAACCTCGGTTACAAAAGCTTCTAAAGCTTGACCATCAATACCACCTTCTACCTTAATATCGATATCACCAGCAGCTTTATAAATAATAAGAGAAGAAGCTGTTTGGTACTTAGTAAAAGAACCAGTAATAGCTGTATTCAAATCACTGAGGATTTCCTCTGCATCTAAAACATCAGTGTGTGTACTATTGTTAGTGGTATCATCACCATTTCTAGTGTTGATTGAATAGGTCTGACCATCAATAGTAATTTTATATTTTGCACTATAGTTTACAGCCTTGAGACGTACAGTCGCATACTGCTTTGCTGTATAGCTAGGTGCAGCCTGCTCAGTAACTGTAGTGTTCTTATTAACAATAAAAGTGGTGTCTTGGACGGTAACAACTTCATAACTATCAGCAGGCTTTAGTGTGGTAGCTGATGTAAGGTTTAGATATGGATGGTGGTTTTGACTAGAGGTTGTTTCACTAGTAATAGTAACTGCTGTATAGCTACTACCTGTTTTTCTGATGTTCCATACAGACACACCATCATTAGCTGCTGATGGCTCTTTATGAATTGCACATAAATACTGCTCAGTAGAACTTCTATTGATAAAGAACCACTTAGCATCGTCGTATTTAGATACGTCTGCTGATCCAACCAACTCGCGTATAAACTTAAGACCAGGCCGTTTGGTCAAACCAAATGTAGGATCAGGATAAGCATTGATGGATTCAGCTAGTTGGCCTGGTTTTTTCTTTGTATCTTGTTGGGTAGAGACACCACCCAAGAAAGATGGGATGCTTTGTGTAACTGCTGCCATTATCGTTGCAATGCTCTAAATGGTTGATAAGGGGTGTAGTAGTTTTGTTTGCCGTTTTCGTATCCAAAGAAACTGTAATCACCAGTATTGCAGTCATTCTCTAGTAAACGAGAACGAGCTTCTATTTCACGTTCTTTCAGTAGTTGGTACTGATTAGGATCACCTACAATACGAGTAGAAGTTACAGCTGCAGCACGTGCAACGATGTAGTCTTTTATATATTGAGGAAGGTTGTCGAATGCATACAGACGTGTGACGTTACACTTAATAAAGTCAACATCAAAAACATCTGTCTGTTCACACCTATCGTACAGAAAGTCATTCCGTACAACAGTGTCATATTGATAGTATTCTTTTGTAGCGTCAATGTTGATGACATCAGGCGGTACAGCAATCTTTTTAGTTACTGAGTCGACTGAGAACTGAACGTTATATTCTTGATTAAAGGACCATCCCTCTGATTGCACTTCTCTCGAAACACTAAGGAGAGTTCTGTAGGCAAGCGAAACGTCCGGGTTTGTTTGGTCTATAGAAGTAACAGACGCCTGTCCAACTGAATTAAGAATATCGTTAACAGCGTCTAACTCTTTAGTACTTGAAGGAAGTGACATATCTCAAAAATTAAAAAAAAGGGACCCCGAAGGATCCCTTGTGTGTGAATAAAATCAGAATGCAGAAGGAGCAGAAGCACCCACATACAGCTCAACGCTGGCTGCAGGGTTCAAGTAATCACTGCCGCATGCCAAACGACCGAGCATTACATCGCCTTGGTATACAACGGAGACATCTCCACTGGTGACTTGCACCTGAGGACCGATGGCTTCGACCATACCGGCTGCTTCCTTTTGGAAAATCAGACCGCAGGACTTGGAGCCAACTTCAGCGGCAGTACCGTAATCGTTGTTGATGCCAGTAGAAGCGCCAGAGGCATCTTCCATGGATTCACCAACGAAGGAACCGACATTGGTCGGAGAGGTAACGCCAGTAGTACCGCCATAAGCGGTGCCATAGTTGCCCAGGAACGGAATGTTCATGGACTTGTAGATCTTGATACCAGCAATCTCAATGATGCCATTACCGGACTGCAGTGCAGGACCGGTTGCATCGCGGTTAATCAAGCCGTTAGACTGGCAAGCCTGAATCAGTTCGTAGTACTGACGTGGGTTCAATACAGCGACACGTCCGTCACTAGTGACACCCTTTTCATCGAGTGCAGCGGCGGCGTCGTAGAAGGCTGACACCAGTGCAGTAGAGGAATAAGCATCAGAATCGTTCGTGGTAGAACCCACGCGAATCTGAGTACCACCAGGCTCAACAAAGCCAGTCTTGGTGATAGGAGATGCCTGACGTGCACCACGTGCAACAGCACGGAATGCAAGACGGTCATACTTTTCAGCCAGGGCATAGCCGATCTTGCGGGAGATCTCGCTACGCAGGTCGTAGTGGCTGAGGACTTCATCCAGGTTGTAGACGAAGGCTGAGCTAATCAGAAGGTCATCAACGGTGATGGTCTTTTCGGCCACCGGAGGTGCACCATCAGAGTTGCCCAAAATGCTGTTGCCAGGCGTATGGAACTCACTTTTGGTACGGCCAGTGTAGATGAACTGGAGACTTTTTCCATTCTTAAGTGTACGCTTCATGATCAAATCACGAGCGATCGTATTATTCTGGAATCCTTTGAACATTTCGCCACTGAACAATTTTAAGTACAGGGCGCGGGCATCACCCGTGCTATTAGCCTGACCCGGCCGTGTAAGGCTCGTGGTCAGCGTAGAATTTTGTTGTGCCATTACTATGGATAATTAAATATAAACAGGACTAAGATCTTAGAAAATTTTTGTGGTCTATCCCACCGTCTAGACGGCTAAGGGTATCCTCGTAAGGGCCATAGCCAATACCAGGGAGGTCCGACTCTGAGGTGCCTCCCAAGCTGTTACTCCTCTTCAGGAGTTTCTTCTTCAGTTTTGTCCTCTTCTTTTTTCTCAGGCTCAGGACCATAGCTGGTTACATAAGCCTTGAGCACATCAGATTGTTGTGACATCAGAAATTAAGATTAGATCTATCTAGTTTTGCAAGCACATCATTTCGATATGCTTCGTCACTCTCGTACCTAGGATCATTCATAGCGGAGACAAGCTCAGCTTGACTGCGGAATTGATTTCCAGAATCCGGACGTGGTGCTTTACCTTGAATCAACTGACCTTCATATCCAACGGATTCAGCCCATCGTTGACCCATTGCACGAATAGCAAAATATGCACTTGCAGCATCTCCACTATCCATGACCCTATCAAACATCTCAATCTCATTAGGGTCAGCATTATCTTTTGCCCATTCAATCATGCTGTCGTACTGCTGTGCACCACCAACAACCTTTTGAAGATTATCAACTTGCTCATCAGTAAAATCAGCATCCGTGGTTTGACTACGCTGCTGTAAATACATCTCAGCCAACTCAGTCGTATCCATTTCTTTCAATGAATCGATAAGATCTTCTGATACGCCATCATCACTTTCGTACTCATTCCAAAGAGAATCAAAAATGTTATCTGCATACTCTTCGGCAGGTTCTTCAGTAGATTCCTCTACTGGTTCATTAGGTGTCTCTTCATTAGAGCCTAGCTTCTGCTGCAGCTCTAGATAGGCTTTCTCAAGTGCTTCTGGTGAATTATACTTACCAGCAAGCAGAGACTCCTGTTGCTGCTGCATCTGTTCGCCAACAGCTAGTGACTCTTGTTCTTCTGCATTGAGTTCAGGGCTAGACTCTTCAGTATATGTAAGGGTTTCAGACATAAGTTAGGTGGGTTAATTATGGTTGTTGTGCAGTCATTTCTGCTTCAGCTGCTGACTGTTCGACTTGTGCAAACTTACCAGCTTGCTTAGTCATCTCCATGTCTTGTTGCTGCTGCATCTGTGATTGCATCTCTTGTTGCATCTGGTCTTGTGTCTTGACAAGATTCAGAACATCAATTCCTTGAGCAGCTGCCAAACGCTTAACGACTTCAAGTGGATTAATGTATTGACTAATAGCTTCTGGACCCATCGTGCCAGCGACAGTCTGTAAGAACTGAGTAAGGCTGTCACGATCTTGACCTCTACCAAGTGCGTTGATACCAGCAACAATAGTGATGCTCACAACATCCTTTGGAATCTTCGGTATCTTGCCTGTGCTTTGGAAGGTCTTGAGTTTTCTGTTGAGGTATGGAACCAGGAAGTCAACAGTTAGAAGTGAGAACAAGCCACCGAGTTGCTGTTCAAGTTCAAACTGAGTCATACGTACTTCTTCAGCAGTAGTACGTTCCGACTGTCGTACTGACAGAACAAGGAAAGCTTCAGACAACCGACGTTCTAACGTCTGGATCATCTGGAAGGCAGTAGCAAAGTCAGCTGTCTTACCAACCTGTACTACACCAATGTCATCTGGCCTTCCTTGTACGATTGCACCGTTACCAGCAGCAGCAAGTGTAGAGGGCTTTGTTGTACTAGAGGGAGACACAGTGAAGACCACCTTTGCAGCAGCGGCTGAGCCTTCGCAGATAGCCTGAGACAAAGCCTCAAGACTCTTCAGGTCACCTAAGAATTCTTCAACACGGCCGCGGCCATAGGCTTCTCCATCAACTGTGTTAAACCTCAGAGCAATCCAAGGGTTTGTATCCATAGGAGACGTACCTTTTGTACGTGGGATGATCTTTCCATCAATCTCTTGGTGCCAGTTGAACTTGTTGTCTACACGCTTTATGTGTGTATACACCTCAACATCTTCACCAACACCTACTGTAGAGTCACTAACACTTTCAGGTCTAGCGGGTTTGTAACCAGGAAAGACTTCATCAAGGATGTCTTTATTGATCAGTTCCTTAGTGACAATCTCTACAACGTTACCACTACCATCCCGTTCACAGACATATCTGTTGAGAGGATATAGCTTAAGACCATTCTTCGACATGAACAACAAAGCGTTGCCTGCTACTACCAAGTGTTTAATGGCTTGGTGTACAACAACACGGTCATCAGATGCAGCTACGGCATCAAGGATGACACGTTCAATCTTAGAAAAAGAAAGATCTAGTTCTGACTTTACTTCTGGAGCAAACTGACCAAGCATACTTTCGTCTACTTGCAGCTTGAAGAAACTTGTTTGTGGTGGTAGCAGTGCAAGCATTAGCTTGGCACTAAGAGTAACAACACCCTTGGCTCCTACGGATTGCCAGGGGGTAGGTAGATGACGCATACCCACCGTGCTTTGTTCTTCGCCACGGATAAGATAAGGAAGAGTTAAATCTGCGGCTTGCTCTGCTACGTTTAAAAATTGTGAGCGTTCACCTGACAGCTCATCATATCTTTTCTTGGCGGTCATTAGATACTAATACCTCTAATTGAAAGGAGATTACTTACATTACGATTAAGTTGATTTGTACCTAAACCACTAAGACCCAACTTGGATCGATTAGAACGACGACGCCTAATACCGCCAGCAGATCCACCGGAAAGATAAGAACTAGTAGACTTTGCTCTGGTTAATGCCTCTTCGGTTTCAGGCATTTCAGGCATCTGAACATTGATTGTCGGTGCAGAGGGAGCTGGTGCAGTTTGCCGTGGTTGAGAAAGCTGTCTAGTCAAAAGATTATTTGTATCTTGGCTTGCTTTAAGCAACGCTGCCCAATTGATCTCAGGTGCTGGTGTAGGTGTAGCGGGTTTTGGCGGCTCAGGTGCTGGTGTAGGTGCTGGTGGCGGTGTATCGAGTCTTACCGGCTCAGGTGCTGGTGTGGGTGGTGTGGGCGACGGTGCGGGATCCACATGGGCTTCAGGAGTAAAGATTTCTGGTTCTTTAGGAGCTTTGATTTCTGGTTTAAATGGCAAACGGAGATCTTTAGGACCTGGGAGGTTGGGGAAATTCGTCTTCGGCGGCCGCTTTGTTGGATCCTTCAGTGGGCCATAGAATGGCGTTTGTGGCTTTGAGTTCTTAATAGCCTTGAGACGCCTTGTGTTTTTCTTTGTAGCTACACCTCGTACATTACCTTTTTTAAATGCCTTAGGCTTAATTTTTTTAGAACTTCTTTTAATAAGCTTAGCAAGACGCTTAGATGAACCTTGGTAGCCACTCTTTTTAGCTTTACTGCGAATCTTTTTAAGCTCTCTTTTTGAAACCTTTTTGTCCTTAAGAGCAATGCGTAGCTGATTCTTAATTTTCTTTTTGCCGGCCCTGTATTTTCTTTTATTTTTAAATCCTTTGTAACGTTTAGCCATGATTAGTTCTTAAGGTCATTCTTCAAGCCCTTGATAGCGAGCTTTGCAGTGTTGTTAATAGGAGTAGAACCTTTAGAGTACTTACGTACACTCTTGGGTAGCTTAGGTTTTTTATAGTCAGACTTTTTAATTTTATCTGTCTTTAGTTTTTTATTAGGGTCTTTCTTTTTTAAGAACGTGTCAGTTTTGTCAAAGGAACTTTTAATACCACCTTTATACTGTCGCTTATAGCTTGGTTTGAATTTAGGTTCTTTTTTGTCAGATGGATCTTTGACAAACGCTTCTGTAATTTGTTCCTTTGAATAGGCACCTTCAACAAAACGCCAAGCTTCTTTATTCTGACCTCTAACTTGATAAGTCATTGACTCCCAAGCTCCACCAGGTCCACGACCTGCTAAAAAAGATTTCTTGACTTCTGTCTTGAAATCGTTCCTAAACTCTTTCCAGTCAGTTGCATCTTCAGGAGCATAAAGGGGATTGATGTTTTGGCCCTTAATCCTATCTTCCCATGTATCCATCCATTTAAGGTAAGCCTGCTTGTTTCGCTGCTGCTCTTTTTCTGTTAGATCAGTAATGCTTTTCGTCATCGTTATCAAGTCGGTTTTGTAACCACTCCACAACAGAACGTTGACCAGAGCGGTACATGATTTTTTCAATTGAATCATCTGGAAATGGATTGACAACGGGGAAACGTTCATCCATCTCAGACAGTACAGCTCTGGCCTCCATACCGAAGACCTCAAGCATATTGGGGGAGATTGACATTGCTGTGTTCAAAGAATGCAGGCATACGTCCTGCTTTTGTGCCAGCTAGTTCAGGTGCCTTGCCTTCATACATGAGGCGATCACTAGAATCAAGCCAGAATTTCTTGTCTAAATACTTATCAGATGACTTACCCAAAGGTTGCATCACCCAATTGATAGTTGCCTTCCTGAGTTTATCAAGAGAAGGACTGATGTTATACCCCAGCTCAGTATGAACCAGACTATTGGCAGCCACGTGAATTTGTTCATCTCGACTAATATCTGCGCTTACTGTTCGCATACCAGCGTCACCATTAAAGCGAAAGAATGGTAGAAGAACGAAGAAAATTGCACGCTCGGCAACCATTGCTTTGGTAATCGTGTGATCAGGATTCGCTTCCCAAGCAGCCTTAAGCCGCAGGGCTTCCGCTTCCGCCTTCTCATCAACGCCGTAAGCAGAGGCAATGTAAGTAAGTGCGAGATCGTGATTCTCTTCGTCTGTGACATTAGATCGCAGGAGATCGCGCGATGCCTCTGGTACTTCAGTGGACAAAGCATCAGTAATAAAATCTCCCACAGGTAGTTCCATATGTCTCAAGGCAAGTGCACGGAAGATCGCTTCTTCTGCTCCGCTCTTGCATGTACCAGCACTCACTTGTACTGGTGTCCATTTGCGCTTTCGCGCCATTAGTTTTTGGTAAGGGTTCATTCTTGACAATCACATTGAGGTTCATTTGCTGACTCATCAAATAGGTTGGCAAGATAATCATCAATATCCGACTCTTCTAGAGCAGCATATGCACTTGACTTATCTTGCACATCACCCATTACTTGGAGTGAGTAATAGAGAGAAGTCTGGGGCGATTCCAGCCACTCTTCAATAAACTCCTCATCCATGGTGACCATATCTGACCACCAGTTCTGTGAGTATCCGTGAAGAAGTCCAGTCCTATCCAACATTATCATTATGTTGTCGGATACAAGCTTGAATGCCTCCCATCCGACTTCGGAGGCAATTTCTACGTCACCGTATTCATAAGTCTCGACACCGAATGTGCCTGAGTCTCTGTCAACAGTACGAGATATAGGTGGTGCAATTTCTGGGGTTGAAGTAAAACCATCAAGACCCTTTGAGCGGTAGCTGCAAGACGCTGTGGGAGCGATTGCAAACGCTCTGACCATATTGTGTGCACGGGCAACTTGAGCAGCTCCCTTGATGCCTTCACCAAGCTTGGTTGCCAGGACAAAAGCAGGTGATGCTTTCAGCTCTCCGTTGTTGTATTGCTGTAGGGCAACTCCGAATTGCTTGTAGGTGATTCCATAGCGTCGGAGTAAGTTGGCAAGTCCCAACATTCCGAGTCCAACTTGTCTGTCAGTTTCAGGGGGCTGGTATTCTCCGCTATCTCCGACGCCAGTACGAGCGTGGAGGCCACACAATCCCTGCATACCCTGAATGAAAGCGTCATAGATTGTGTCGAATTCACACGCAGACAGGTTGATATGTTGCAACAGGCACGTTCCGCGTGATCGCAGGTAAACTTCAAGGCACACGTTTCCATAAATACGTTCTCCTTCGTTGTCATATTTGACTTTGTTGAGCCACACATCACCACGCTTCATTGCATTCAGAAGCTTGGTACGTGTGATTACATCCATCTCATCCCACCACTCAGGTGTCATGTCAACACAACGTTTGACCCAAGGGAGTTGTTCACGTGGAGTATTAATAAATTCTTCGATGTCAGCACAATTAGCGTCAAGATGAAGCACTATCGCGCCGTTCTTATAACGCCCACCCCGTCGAAGAATCTCATTCATAGTTGAATATATTTTCCCGAATGACACAGGCCCAGAGGCAACAAGCCCTTCGCCATTATCGTGTCCTTTGGGTCGTAGTTTTGAGAGGTGGATGGCAACCCCTGCTCCGTTTCTGAGGGCGTGACTGGCGAAGCGCCAGCTGGCCTCAATACCCTCTGGCCCTTCCATTGAGTCTTCAACTATAAATACTGTGCACGACACAGGGAGACGGCCATTAGGATCATCAATCCATGATTGGACACGTCCAGTTCTTGAAATAGTATTAGGCATTAACAAGATCTAGTAGATTAGGTGGTTGATAGTTAGGTCCTTTCATGACCTTGCCGTCGCTACGGCGAATAGGTTTACCGTCCAAACCAAGCTTGGATAGGTTTGATTCATGGACACGATCAAGTGCTTCCTCTAGATCCCATTCCATATTTTCAGCATATTGAAAGCAGACATAAACTAAATCTGCTAGCTCTTTAAGTTCCTGCTCAAAGCCTTCACGCAATGAATGTCGAAACTCAAGATATTCTTCAGCGATCAAATCCCGTTGCATAGTCCGGTTCGCCATCGAGTTCTGGATCCCATACGCTGTACGGAACTCGATCGCTTGATCGCTCAGACTCTTCTCTCTGCAGTGTTGTGTGGTTGAGTTCATTTTCAAGGTAGTGGATAGCCTTTTTAAGGTCTTCAATCTCTGTGTGAGTACTTTTGAAACCGGCTCTGCAAATATATTTAATAGCATTGCCTCTGAAATAATTAAGACCTTGGTCACGTATGAAGTCCCAGACTTCTATAGTTCCTCGGGTGTAATGTCTGGGTGAATCGGCCATTGTTTGACTAAGTTGCTTACGGTATTTGATAAAATAAAGTTCTGCCTTTGTAAGGCAACAAAGACAGAGATGATGTCCTCTTTACTAGCCACGGCTAGATAGTCATCGATCTTTCTCATCTTGAACTGCTGCTCCATCGTTAATTCGATAACCGGAGGAGGGGGTCCAAGGAATGACGGCTCTGTTGATTGGGTCATAGTCTTCACAGGTAAGGATTCGTGCAAGACGTGCGTTCATCAATGCAACATCTTCACCTAGATCTTTAGTTGCGAAGGCTTTGACAACTGTCTCCCAGCTGTACCCATCCTCCTCAAACAAAGTCACTGCACGTTTCACACCAATGCCAGGTACACCGCTGTAACCATCTGTTTGATCACCGGCTAGTGTCTGGATCAAATGCCACTTAGCACCCTCTTCTGATGTGACTTGAATCGTTTCGTCTAGGTTGTAGACACGACCAGGGATCTGGCGCATGTCTTTATCTGGACTGACAATAATGTTACCTGGGTTAGCTGTTGCGTAGATGCCCATAGCATCATCAGCTTCCAGCTCATACATCCTGATAACTTCGTATTCTTTTTTTAGTTCTTCAATAACTCGGCGGTAACCACACGGCTTCTTACGATTTCGATGGCCCTTGTATGCCGGGTAAATTTTTTTCCTGAAATTCTTAGAGTCACTAAAGAACAGGATGAGTTCGGGTGTGTCCCAAATAAACTCTTGTTTGATTCTATGTAGTTCTTTTAGAACATTTTTGTAGGCTTCGCTAAATTTGCTGGTGACAAGGATGACATCATCACCCCAATCTATTTCTGTTTCAGCGGCAGCACAGGACTTATAAACAATAAAGTCCGCGTCTACCAATAGTTTCATTTACTAAAATACCACGACAGGAAATCACGCATACGCTCCCGACGACGAGTGTACATATATGGATAAAACAACATGACAAGCTCAAAGAT
>VMHT01049840.1_pt1 | contig 15620 bp, 19 predicted proteins | sample 4693611 | NCBI WGS metagenome assembly VMHT01 (sample SAMN12280063, study PRJNA550983) | marine metagenome | isolation source: seawater sampled from same location over 5 years 0.02-0.2 micron viral filtrate | place: USA: collected off the coast of southern California halfway between the port... ... | reverse complement strand
CTACAAGTGCAAAAACTGAGAAAAGTAATATAAGGCGCCAACTTCTGGATCCTTTAAATTTACTCAATTTCTCTCCTTTTTGTATACAAAAAATCCACATAAATGTGGATGTATTAATAATAGAAAATAATTGTATTTATTCAATTCTTATTTATATTTTTTAATAATTGGTTTGTATAAACTAACTCAGGTAATTAAGTAATAAATTAGTTGATAAAATCGGATAATTAAGTAAAAACCTCCAAAAAACACAACTAATTTGAAACCGAAGCTATGCATTTATTTTAATTCGGAATGATATTAGATTCATTTTAAAAACATCTCTTATATAATTTTCTATAAAAGCTTCATAATTTTTGGGAATTCTTCCACTTAATGTAAAAGCAAATTCTGGTGGAAAAGTAGAATACTGCGTTACATATTTTAATTTTGCTCGCTTTCCCCTAAAAGGGTGCGGAGGATTTTTTGTCCATAAAGATCTAAAGTGCGTATTTAGTTCTGAAGTTGTAATTCTTTTAGCAAGTTGCTGTTCAATTACATCTAGCTGTTTAGATATTAAATTAATATTTTTCTTACTGAGTGCAGAAATACGAATTAAACTAATCCACTTATACTGTTTTAAATCCCTTTTAACAGATTTATTTATATCATCCCTTTCTTGTGTGTTTAGCTTATCCCATTTGTTTAAAATTAATACTGGGGTTACATTTTCTTCTATTGCAGATTTTAAAATTCTTTTATCTTCGAATGACAAGCCCTCTGTGGAATCAATAACAATTAATGCAATATGGGCATTCTCAAGGGAATTAATAGCTAATTGAGAGGAGTATCTGTCAATTTGGTCTTTTTGTTTTTTTCTAGGTACACCGGCAGTATCGACAATGGAGTAGGTTCTATCATTGAGTTTTAAAGCTTCTTTAATTTTATCTCGAGTTGTTCCAGGAACGTCTGAAACAGTAGACCTCTCATTATTTAATAAACTATTAAACAACGTTGATTTACCCGCATTAGGTCTACCTACAATTGTTAATGAAGTGGTTATTTCATCAGTTAAAAATTCTGTAACTGATAAAGAACCCATAAACAAAAGAAGTTCCTCAAGGCCTATTTTATGATAAGCGGATACAAAATGGTGTGATTCGCCAATATATTTGTAAAACCTTTTATCTAGATTATTTGGATCAAAATCTTCACATTTATTAAATATTGTAATAACATTTTTCATCGAATTTGATTTTGACAAAAGCTTAAATACTGAATCTAAACCAGAAAAATCATTTGTTTTTATATCTATAACAAAAAAAATTTTATCGGCATCGGACATAAATTTATTTATATTTTTTTGATAATTGATATTACTCTTCTCGGGGTTTTCAAGAAATCCCGGTAAATCAGAAATATTAACAATTTTGTTATTTTCATACTTTAGAGTTTTTGTTACTTTGTCTCTGGTGGTGTTAGGTTTAGAACCAATTATTGAAGTCTTTGATTTAGTTAGTGCATTAATTAGAGTAGATTTACCTGAGTTGGGTAAACCTACAAGCAAAATCTCTGGAATTTTATTTTTAGTCATATTTTTAATATAGCTATTCTAACTATATGGTTGATAAAGTTTATCTGGTAACTCCTAGAGGGTTTTGTGCTGGTGTAGAAATGGCTATTAAAGCATTATCCTGGATGTTGAAAATATATGATGAAACAATTTATTGCTATCATGAAATAGTTCATAATAAGTGGATAGTTGAAAAGTTTCAAAAAAACAACGTTGTTTTTGTTGAAGATCCTGCTGAAATTCCAAATGGAGCTGTAGTTATGCTTTCTGCACATGGTACTTCACCTTCAATTGAAAGTTTATTTAACAAAAAATCATCCTTAACAATAAATTCTGTATGCCCCCTTGTTACAAAGGTACACCATGAGGCCAAAAGATATACTGATAAAGGTACTCAAATTCTATATGTTGGGCATAAAGGTCACGATGAGGCTATCGGTGCAATAGGAGTCGCCCCTGAAAATATGCACCTAGTTGAAAATTTAGATGATGTTGAGAAATTAAATATAAATGGAAATGTTGCTTTATTAGCACAAACCACTCTTGCTATATCAGAATGGGAACCAATAATGATGAGTTCAAAAAATAAATTTGAAAATTTGAATATGCCAAGAAAAAGTGATTTATGTTATGCAACAACAAATAGGCAAAGTGCAATACAAGATGTTTTAAATAATGTAAACACTGTATTAGTAGTTGGGTCAGAAAATTCAAGTAACACAAAAGCATTAGTAAAAATGGTTGAAAGTAGAAACGTTAAAGCATATAGAATTGAAGATACAAATGATTTGAAAAATATTAAAATTGAAGGAAATATTGCAATAACCGCTGGGGCTTCTGCACCAGATCATTTAGTATTTAATATAATCAAAGAACTAAAACCTAAAGAAATAGTTGAATTTAATCATAAAGATGAAAGTGAATACTTTCCACTTCCAAAGGAATTGAGAAATAATGTAAAATTAATATCTTCATTCTTGGAAATTTTTAATCTATCTGAAGTAACTCCTGAAAAGAAAAATGGGATTTCAAATGATAGAAATTGGAGTGCTACTGAAGCACTAAGCTCTCTTTAATTTTTACTAAAACTTGTCCAATTGTAACGTCATTGTTTTCAATAACTATTGCACCATCAGGTATCACCAGTGGCGAGTGTTCTCTACTTGAATCTCTTTGGTCTCTATTAGCCAAGTCTTCTTCCGTTTCAATATTATTAGATTGAGACATTCTTCTTTTTGATCTCAATGTTTTAGAGGAATCTAAATATATCTTGTTTTTACTTTTTGGAAATACAACACTACCCATATCCCTTCCTTCGATTACGAGTCCGTTTTTAGACGATTCATATATGAACTTTAAAATATTCTCAACAATTATTCGAATTTCTAATTGTTGCGCAAGTTCAGAGCTTTTTTTGTTGATTTCGGGAGAGTAAAGATCTTCCTCGTAATAATGTTTTGTATCGATTTTAAATTCTATAGGATCTGTGGATACAATATCAAGATTTTCAAAATTTATTGTTTTAGTATCTAGATAATGTTTAGTAATAACTCTATATACAGCACCTGATGAAAAAAATGTTAAATTTAAATCTTTTGCTAGCAACTTACCAATAGTGGTTTTGCCACTTCCAGATGGTCCGTCGATAGTAATTATTTGTTTATCCATTAATTTCTATTTTAACTAACTTACCTTTTTCAATATTATTAAGTTTATATTTACCTACTTTAATTCTCTTAAGTTCAATAATATCTAAACCATTAAATCTAAAAATTCTTCTTATTTCATGGTTCTTTCCAGAATTTAATGTAACTTCAAATGTATATTTATTAATTATTTTTAAGTTCTTGATTCGTAATATATCTCCATTATGGTTTATATTTCTTTTGAATTTTTTACTCTTATTTAACGGGGTTTTTACTTTAACTATATATTTTTTCTCTACTTTATTTCTTGAATGAAATATAGAATTTAACCAATCTCCATCTGTGCTTAGCAGCATTAAACCTTCTGATTCTTTATCTAATCGACCACCAAATTTAAGATACTCCATGCCAATTAAATCAAAAATTGTTGGAGAATTTCCCTGTTTTTCATGTGAACAAATGTAACCCTTAGGCTTATAAAATATGTAATAATCGTGTATTTTATTGTGTTTAAGTGTCTGCCCGTATACCTCAACAATATCAGTAGGCTTTATGTCCAAGCCCAACATTCCTGTTTTCTGATTAACTAGAACCTCTCCAGAAGAAATTAAATCATCAGCTTTTCGTCTAGATATATCCAAATTTTGAGCAACAAACTTATTTAACCTCACCTAAATTATTCTTCTTCATTTGGGCTTTGAAAATAATCTCCCAATATTGGTAATTCTATTATTGAAGTAATATTTAATTTTTCAAGAAATAATTTAGTTGTTATATACAAATGTGGAGAGCCCGGAACATCTAAAGTTCCTGATTTACTAATTAAACCCCTAGCTTCTAAAGTTCTTAAAGAAGATTCTGACTCCACTCCCCTGATTTCAGAAACTTTTAATATGGTAACAGGTTGTTCGTAAGCAACTATTGAAAGTGTTTCTAGGGCTGGTGTAGACAAACCTCTTAGTATTGATGGTGGCTTAAAATTTTTGAGGTCTTGAGTAACTGTATCTAATGTTAATAAATCTGCTTCAATATCATTAAAATTTACTTCAAATCCAAAGTCACTGTTTTTTAAATCTAGATTAATTTCAGTGTACATGTTAAATAGTTCTGTTTTTGAAATATCGAAATTTTCTTCAAAATAAATGTGGTCAACAGGACCATCACTTACTAAAAGTATCGATGTAATAATTTTTTTATAATTCATTGTTTTTTTCTATATTAATAGTTTCTTTATCTTGTACAGCAATTACAAAACCCCACCTAACAGCTTCAAGGAGGGCAAGAAAAAAAGCAATTGCTTCTTCTGATGATTCAAGATTTTTAATAGTTTCATCAAAAGAAGTAGTAATTCTTAAATTTACTACTTCAAGAAAATTGTCAATTGCATCCTGTAAATCAGGTAAATCTTTATCAATGTGTTTAAAACCCTCAATAGTTTTATATCTCCTAAATACCTCATTCCCAATGTTTGTAAATCTGTCTAAGTCAATGTAGTAATCAATATCAGGTTTAGGGAAAAGGTCTTTAGTAAGATAATACTTAAATGCGTTAACTCGATTCTCATGCTTTTTTATTCTTGATCCCAACGCAATACCTATTTCAGAAAATGCTTTAAATTGCAAAAGGCGAGCAAATGCCAAATCTTTATCCTTTAAAATCTGAACTTCTTCAATCCACTCAACATCTGTTTCTTGAGGTAACATTCTTTTTGCTTTTAATTCAAATAAAGAAGCTGCTAACAATACAAACTCCGAAAGATTATCTATTTTATTATTAGATTTTTTTTCATCTAAGCTGGAAAATAATTCATACAAATTTTCTTCAATCTGAGTTTTTGAAGATGAGTATTTAATTAATAACGACTGTAGGTTTTCGACTAAATAATTTAATTCCATTAATAATCAGTTTTATCCAATACTTGATTTTTATTATTTAGTAAATTATTGAAATAAAATGTTGAGATATCAGTTTTAAAATCTTGATTTTGTAAGAGATCGTATCCGATATCTTCATGGTTTAAATAAAGCTCTGACTTGAAAGATTTTATTAAACCAAGTTCTGTCATTATTCTAAATATCCATGAATATTCAGATATGGACTTACCAATGTCATGCAACAAAGCTAACTTCAAAATATTATTTTCTGATGTTTTTTTCATTGCTCTATACATGACTTCAACAGAATGATGTCTATCGGCTTTAGAAAGTTTCCAAAAAAGTAACTCTAATTCAGAATCATTTAATACTTTAGAAACTTTTAACTGATCTTGTATGGAAACATTCTTATAGAATAAATATCTTATTGCCCTTTTTGCCTTAATTAAAAATTCTTTCATGATCTTGGATGACTTTCAGTAAAAGCTTCTTCTAGAAATTCTTTTGTTACCTTAGTATATATCTGTGTAGTTGAAACAGAGCTATGTCCAAGAAATTCTTGAACTGTTCTTAAATCGCAACCACCTTCCAGCATGTGAGTAGCTGCTGAATGTCTTAAAGTATGAGGATGTAAATCTGTACTTAGTCCAAGTTTTATACCAGTTGACTTAACAAGTCTATAAACTGCAGTCCTATCAAGTGATTTAAAAGATTTTGACAGAAATAATTTACTAGATTTTATATTTTTTATTGACTCACGAAATTTTATATAATCATTTAAGTTATTAATTAATAATGAACCTAACGGGACAATTCTTTGTTTTGCACCTTTTCCTTCAAGACGTACAAATGATTCTTTTAAATCAATATCGGAAAGGTTAACATTAATAACTTCTGAAACCCTGCTGCCAGTTGAATAAATAAAATCAATAATTGTCTTATTTCTTGAATTTAAAAATGAACTATGATCAAAATAATTTATCATTGAATCAATTTGAGCAATACTTATAACCTCTGGAAGTTTAAGTACAGATTTAAATTTAATATTCTCAACCTCAAAATTATCTACATGACCAGTACTAATTAAAAATTTAAAAAATTGTTTGATAGATGAATACATTCTTTGCTTTGAAGTATTTGAATAATTAAATTCTGATAGTTCAAAAAAATATCTAGAAATTACATTCTTATTCAAATTATTTAAATCTGCATATTGAATAAATTTAATAACGTCACTTTTATATGCATGTACTGTATTTTGTGAGAGCCCCTTTTCGTATATTAAATAGTCTTGAAAAGATGAAAGTAATTCTTTAATCTCTAACTTTTGTTGAGTCATCAATTTTCTCTGTTGGAATATCTAATTCTTTTGATGCTTTAATAAAAGAGTTAAACATCGGAGCTGGATCCCATGGTCTTGACTTAAATTCAGGATGGAATTGTGAAGCAACAAAAAATGGGTGGTCTTTAAGTTCAATCATTTCAATCAAGTCTTCGTCCGGTGAAACCCCGCTAAACACTAATCCACTTGCTTCTAATTCTTTTCTGTATTTATTATTCACTTCATATCTGTGTCTGTGTCTTTCGTAGACAATCTCATTGCCGTAAATTTCCTGTGCATGAGTGTCGTCAATAATCTTGCATGGATAAGTCCCCAATCTCATAGAAGCTCCAACATCATCTTTTTCTAAGTTTTGATTGGGAAGAATGTCTATCACGGGATTTTTGGAAATTTTAGAAAATTCAGATGAATTTGCGTCAGATATGCCACATACATTTCTAGCAAACTCAATAACCGCACACTGTAAACCAAGGCATATACCTAAGAAAGGAATATTATTTTTTCGTATGTATTCTATTGCTGAGATTTTTCCTTCAATTCCCCTGTATCCAAAACCACCAGGAACCACAACTCCGTTTAATGAAGATAATTCATCAATATCAAAATTATCCGCGTCAATCCAATGAAGATTTAATATAACCTTATTTTGTAAACAAGCATGTTTTAGTGCTTCAACTACAGACATATAGCTGTCGGGAAGACCGAAATATTTTCCTAGTATTGCAATATTTACATTTTTTGTAACGCCATCTTTTAAAGACATCATAGATTTCCACTTGGTTAAATCAGGTTCTGGAGTATTTAAATTTAATCTCTTATCAACAGCAGAGTCTAAACCTTCATCAAGCATTTTAAGGGGTACATCATAAATATCGTTAAGGTCTGGTGCATTGATAACATTGTGTAGATCAACATCACAAAAAAGAGATACCTTACTTTTAATCTCATCAGTTAAATCTCTGTCAGACCTTAAAACAATCAAGTCTGGGCTTATACCGTAACTTCTTAACATTGATACAGAATGTTGTGTTGGCTTTGTTTTTAGTTCAGTACTTGGGCCAATAAATGGTACGAGAGTAACATGTACAAACATTACATTTTCCTGACCAAACTCTTTTCTAATTTGTCTTGCGGCTTCTAGAAAAGGTAATATTTCAATATCTCCAACTGTGCCACCTATTTCAGTAATTTGAACATCTACGTCGTTTGAAATTCCTTTTATTCTTCTTTTAATTTCATCTGTAATGTGAGGAATAACCTGAACTGTTGCTCCTAAGTAATCTCCTTTTCTTTCTCTTTCTATGACTTTTCTATAAATACTCCCAGTCGTAACATTGGCATCTTTTCTTAAATTAACTCCAGTAAATCTTTCATAGTGACCCAAGTCAAGATCAGTAGTAGCACCGTCTTCAGTTACAAAAACTTCACCATGCTGAAATGGATTCATAGTGTCAGGGTCTACATTTATATACGGATCTAATTTTTGATTAACAACTGAGAGTCCTCTTGATTTAAGTAGGTTTCCAAGGGATGCAGAAGTAATCCCTTTGCCAAGACCAGAGACTACACCGCCAGTAACAAATATGTATTTGGTCACTTGAAAATAATAACAGGAATATTTTTAAATTGAAGAACTATCTAAGTATTTGGTTTAAAAACAAATCTAATTTTGGTATATCTTTTTCGTAAAATACGTCTAAATTATCATCTGATAAGAAATATTCATAATATTCATCTTCGTTTGATAATTTTGAAATATTCTCGATACCGTCAAATTGAATTGAGTAATTTTGATTTTTAGTAACTTTAACTTTTATGTTACTTTTTTTGTCTAAAACTATAGATCTTGGAAATTTTGTAAATGGCGAAATAGGTGTAATTATTAAAGTATCAATACTTGTTTGAACAATGGGTCCCCCTGCCGAATAATTATAAGCAGTTGAACCTAAAGATGTTGAAATGATAATTCCATCGGCTCTTAGTTTAACTTTTTGCTCGTATGTATCAATTTCTAAATCTAACAATCTAGTTGGTGAATTTTTAATTATAACAATCTCATTAAAAGCTGGTGATTTTATATTTTTGTCCTGAATTATTGGAGTTCTAGATTGTATATCTTTTTTATTGCTTTTAGAAGATATTGCTTCAAAATCTACATCTTCTAAAGAATTGACAAGATATCCAATTCTTCCCGACCCAATGTTTAGTACTGGAACTTTATTTATCCAACCTAGTTTCATTGCCCTTAGGGCTGTACCATCCCCCCCAAGTCCTAAAATTATAGAATCTGGATTGATATTAATATTATCGTCTTTTTTATCAAGGTCTACTTGTTCATATTCTATATTTTTTATATCCAATGTATCTATCAAACTCTTGAATTGGCTAGATCTAATATATTTCTTTGAAGAGACTATTGTTATCTTTTTCATATATTTATATTACACCGTACTTATAATGTTCATAAAATGATACCCATATCTGATATAAATCCAGCTAAAAATACTCCAATCATTTCAAGAATTTTTATGATTTCTGTTGTTTTAACTTACGTATTAATTCAACCTAAAGCTGATGTAGAGTTATTTAATTTTTTTTATAAATATGCAGCAATTCCTTGTGAAATCATGACTGGATATCCGATTTCAATAGATCAGTATTACCAAAATGAATGTAGCTTATTAAGTAAGGATATAATATTTCCTATTAAAAATGTTTACCTAGGGATTCTTTATTCAAACTTTTTTCATGCAAATTTTATACATATATTGGGTAATTTATGGAGTTTCTGGATATTTGGTAACAATGTTGAAGACAAATTAGGAAGACCAGGGTTTTTGCTTTTCCTAATAACAATAGGAGTCTCCAGTGTTACTTTTCATATATTTTTAAATCAGAGCAGTTTAGTAACTGTAGTTGGCGCGTCTGGGATTGTGTCTGGACTTATGGGAGCGTATGTATATTTATTTCCAAATGCTAAATTACTAGTTTTAGTTCCGTTTGGAATATTATTTCCAACTACTATTAAAGCTAAGTACTTTATGATATTTTGGTTTTTATCCCAAATATTTATAGCATTTACTACAAGTAATATTTCCTGGGAAGCTCATATTGGCGGCTTTATAATAGGATATTTATTATTGAAAATTCTAAATTATAAAAGGTACAATTTCTGAAAAAGAATTTATTTTTAAATCTGCAGACTCTTCAGATAAAAAATTTTTAATTCCAGAAGTTACTAATATCGAATACGCATTTATTTTTTTAGCAAAATGTACATCAGTATCTACTCTATCTCCAACAACATAGTCAATCTTAAGTTTTGAATCGGTGAAGTACTTAGTATAAAAATAATCTGGTTTACCAAATGATCTTATGTTAAAGCCTAAGGCCTCTTCAATTATTTTTACTACCGCACCATTGCCAGGTAACTCTTTATCCTCTGTTGGAAACGTTAAGTCTTTATTTAGGCAATATATTGTTTTTCCATTTTTTACATATTTAATAATCTTTTCAATTTCATTGGTATCTAATTCATCTTTTCTTCCAATTAAGATTGCATTAGATTTTTCTATTTGTACTAATTTATAATTTAAATTACGTAAAAATTCTTTTAAATTATCTGATCCATATACGTATAAACTATATTTTGAATTATCAATGTAATGATTGAAAAGTTTTAATGGGGTTATGATTTTGTTTATATCTATTTTATGATTTAGTAGTTTTTCTAATTTTGTTTTTAAAACTTCTGGAGATTGAGAGCTATTATTTGTAATAAATATAATATTTACTTTGTTTTTAATTAAAAATTTGTAAGACTTTTCAACGCCATGGATTAATTCATTACCCCTGTAAATTGTACCGTCAAGATCTGTAGCGAGGTTTATCACGTTTTTCCTCCATTAAAAGTATACGAGCAGTGATACCGCTTGCCTCGTAAAAATTTTTAGCTACCCTATCACTTGGTAAAGTGATAGTTCTAAGGGGTAAATTTTGTTTCTTAACTTCAGTTCGAATTGAGTTTAATATGAACGTTCCTAAACCTAATTCTCGAAAATTATTAACTATATATATTTCTGATAAAATACAATATTTAATTTGGGTAAATGTTTTTGCATAACCAATTGGTAGCTCTTCACAAATAAGCTCATAGAAGGAAGGATTTTCTAAATTTAATTGTTTGTAATAATTAATTAAATCTTCATCAATTTTATTAATCTCTTCTAAAAATTGTGATTCAAGATTTTCATTAACTCTGAGTACAGGTAGTAATGTGAATTCTTTATTGAAATCTTTATATTTATGCACAATCTAAGCAAACTTTTGCTCTTGGTTTAGCTAGTTGTGTATTACCTAAAATCATATAACATACGGAACAAGTAAACTCATCTTCTTTTATATCCTCTGCTGTCGTATCTAGATTAAGATCTGATTTTTTAACATTCCTTTTTTCAGCAGCATCAACCGACATAAAGGAACCCTCTGCCTCGTCACCATCATCAACTGATTTTTTCTCAGTTTCAACACGTGCTTCTAAGGATTCTGTTTCTACCTCTTCTTTTTCTTCTTCCTCAGCAGGAGCTTCAACTTCCTCTGAGTCTTCTTCAAGGTCTTCAAGCGTAGGTTCTTCGATTTCTTCTGTCTCTTTTTTAGCCATAAATCTCCCTCATGCTTTTTAAATATTACTAAATTTTAAAACGTATGGCGCGTTTTTTAATAAATATATCTGCAGGACCATTTCCAAAAAAATCTCCATCTATTTCAATAGCTTGATCTGTTTTTAACTTAATACTGCTTGTTTTTTTAACTATTACACCAGGTTCTGTTAGATGTAGCCCTTTTTTTGCTAAAAAAAATATTTTCATTGCTTTTAATTTTGTAACTGCAAATATTTGTACATTAAATAATCCATCTTGCAAGCTTGATTTAGGAGAAATATTCCATCCGCCCCCAAAATACTGTGCATTGCAAATGGATATATTAAAAACCTTGCCATTAAATTCCCCCCTATCCGTATCAATGCTTGTTTCTGTAGCAAATGCTTTAATTATTTTTTGCCAAAAGCTTACAGGATATCTGAACTTTCTAAAAATTCTAGGAAGCTTCTCACTTGCCTCTACACTGTCAGCTAAAAATCCAATATTCATTACATTTACAAAGTACTTGTCCTTATCTTTATTTTTTACAAGTCCAACATCTATTTCATAGTAATTTTCTGTACACAAATGTCTCATAGCTACTTCAATATCTTGTGAAATTGCAAATGTTCTAATAAAATCTGATCCACTGCCAGCAGGTAATATTGATACGTCAGGGGTTTGTATATTATTTTTCATTAGGGAATTTACCAAAGAGTTTAATGAACCATCACCACCAATAGTGCAGTATTGATAAACAGATGAATTACTATATAATTTTATTGTTTCGTCTAACTCCTCGTAAGAATGAGTTGATTTATAAATATGCTTTAGATTATTTGAAATAAAAAGTCTGTCTATATACTCTTTCTTAAGGTTTTTACCTCGGGAATTTTTATTATGTATAACAACATAAGTTTTCATGACATAGATTTCTGTATTAATGTATTATCAAACATTTTATGTATATTGTAAAATTCTTCATCATCATAAAGATTATGAAGTTTCTTTGATAATTCAGATATTTCCTTTGCGACTTTTATAAAATCACCTATATTTAAATTAAATTTTGTGACTACATATTCTATATTTTTAGTTCTTTTAAATTCATTTATAATATCAAACCACTGCAAATCAATAATTGTGTAGTATTTTAAATTATTTATATTTTCTAACTTATTTAATAATTCTAAGGATGACTCAAATGATGAATATTCATTTTCATATGCATCATTAAAAGACAAATTACGAACATCATTGGTTATACCTGAAACTACAAACATAAGATAAAAATCAACAGATTTTTCAGCAAGTTTTTCATATAAATAAATAGCAGGAATTAAATTATCCCTCTGTGTTTCTGCAAGTACTTTACCTTTATGATTATCAAGAAATTCAAGTTCTTTGAGAATGTTGTATTTAGAATAAAACATTTTTTCGAGAACCTCTGATTTATATTTTTTTTGAAATGTAAAGAAACTTTTATTTAATAATTTAATGGCATCATCAACATTATGGTTTTTAACTAAATTTACAACAGAAAAATAATTAACAGAATATGCTGAATCTAAATTACTTGATTGAAGAGAAAAAAGGTTTGTATACCAATCATTATTTATATTTTTATCAAATGAAAGAAATGCGTATCCTTTTTCGTCAATTCCTCTTCTGCCAGCACGACCTGTAAGTTGAAGAAATTCCGATTGTGTAATTAAACGCGTTTTTATTCCATCGTATTTATATAGCCTTTCTAAAATAATCGATTTAGCAGGCATATTAATACCGAGTGCCAGGGTTTCAGTTGCAAACAAATAACTTATGTACTTATTTAAAAATAAATACTCTACAAATTCTTTTACTATAGGGGCTAGCCCAGCATGATGAAATCCTACTCCCCTTGACCACATCCAAAGATGCTCGTCTAAATTTAGTAGACTGTACTCTTCACTTTCCAAATCACTAAACACAGAGTCAAATTTTTCTTTAATATGATTTTTAAAATCTGTAACAGCGGATGAATTAGATAGTTGTCTTGCTTTAGATTCTACTTTTTCCCTAGAAAAATAAAAAAGAATAGACGGTAGTAAGTTCATATCATACAAATACTTAATAACCTGCTGACCCTGGGGATTTGAAAAATTATTAATTTGTTTTGAAAATCTAAATATTGGATTATTTTTTTTATTTTTTGTTGATTTAATAATTGTGAATTGTTTTGTTACTTTATTTGATGCAACTAATGATATTTCAAGTGGAACAGGTCTGTTTTCAGAAATTATTAATGATGTAGGTCCCCTTAATGATACAATCCAATCAAGAAATTCATTCCTATTTTTTATCGTAGCTGATAAACAAAGAAATTTTATATTTATAGGTGCGTGTATAAATACTTCCTCCCATGTTGTGCCACGTTCTTTATCACCTAAATAATGTACTTCATCTAATATTATGAGACCAGTATTACTTAACCTATCGTCATTAGAAAAAATCATGTTTCTTAAAATTTCAGTAGTTGCAATTATAAGGTTTGCATCTTGATTAATTGACCTATCACCAGTTAATAAACCTACATCTATATTTTGTTTTTTGAAATCGTTATATTTTTGATTTGATAAAGCTTTGATTGGGGTTGTGTAAAATATTCTCTTGTTGTTTTGCAAGTAATATTCAACAGATTTTTCTGCAATCAAAGTCTTACCAGAACCTGTGGGTGCTACGACTAAAACATTATTTAATTTTTTAATATCATTTATCGAATCAATTTGAAATTTATCTAATTTAAACATTTTTATTTATTTTTATTAAGAAATAAAACAAATTCAATAAGTAAATAAATAGGAATTGTAAATGCAAATAGTGTTAATGGATCTCCAGTGGGAGTTAATATCGCAGAAAAAATTAGAACTACTACAAATAATTCTTTTCTATTATTTGTAAATATAGTTTTGTTAATAATTCTTTTTTTAATTAAAAAATAAATTATTAAAGGTATTTGAAATGAAATACCAAACAACATAGCTATTCGAAATACAATTTGAAAATAATTTTGCGTCCTTAATATAAAATCTGATTCGTTAAATGATAAAAGGAAATCTATAGCTATAGGTAGTGTCTGAAAAGCAACATATACACCCAGATAAAATAGGAATAGGAAAGATAATATATACATCGCATAGGAATAATTGGTTAAATCATTTATTGCAGGTTTTATAAAATTACCAATAACAATTATTAGTACAGGCAAGGACAGAATAAATGAAACTAAAAATGTGTTTGTAATTTTAACCTGAAATCCCTCATAAATAGTAAAGGCAACTAAATCAGTATTTGAATACCCAGCATTCAATAGCGGACTTATTAAAAAATCGTAATTAGTTGAATAGTTTGCGTAAACAATACCTGAGATAATTAAAAAGAAAACTAAAGAAAATAAAATACGAATATTCAACTCTTTAAAGTGATCAAAAAAAGGTTTTTTACTCACAACTATTCTTCCTCAAGCCAAACCCATTTTTCATCCATAGAATTATCTCCTATAACATCCCTATTTTGCTGACTGTTTAATGAAGATGTAAATTTAAGTATTTTTTGAATTTTTGATTTGTCCAATATTCCTAAAGTTAAAAAAATAATAATTAAAAGTTCAAGTAAGCTCACAGCATCTCCAAAAGATTGTTTTTTCTTTTTTTTATATCATCTAAAAGTTTAGTTGGAGATAGAACATTAAAATTCATTAAGTTCTTTATCGCATAGTCTAAAGCATTTTCATATGAATAAAATTCCATAAACAAACTCTTTCCTTTGAGTATATATATTCTACTATCTAATTTTTTTAGAAAATTTTCATCTACCAAATCAAATTCAACTTTTATATTATTATTTTTGTTTTTAGAGGTTTTAAGATATTCGGAATTATCAGATATATTTACAATTCTTTCAATTAAAAAAGTTTTGATAAAATTTTCATCTATGTCTAAAGCTTCAAGAATAATACCATCAGAATTAGACTTTAAAGCAATTGGTTTAATTTTGTAAAATATAGATTCTGATGAACCAAGTTTAATATACTCAATTAAGATTGGCTGATCGCTAAATGGTAATTCTAGGGATTCTGGTAAATCTGAGCTTTCAAAAGAAAAATATTTAGACAATAAATTATAAAATTCTTTGATGGAACTATTTTTCTCTTTCAATAACAATAACTTTGAATCAGTTGATAAGAGAAAATATAAATTAAATAACTCTCCATCATTTATTGATACAAATTCATATACATTGTCACTGAAATGAAAAATAATTTCTTTATTATCTTCATTTATTTCATAATCAATGAATGTCTCTCCAGAAGTTGTATAAACATCTGATACGATAGTTAAAATGTAAAATAATTCTTTTTCTGTAATATCTAACTCTATTAATAGTTTATCTAAAGACCATAAAGTTTTATTCTGAATGGTTTTAATAAATGATTGAATAAATTTAATATTTATTTTCTTATTCAACTAAAACCTCTTTTATTAAATTAGGTTTATCAATAGCTAAAATTTTAAAAGAACCTTCACAAAT
>VMHT01028859.1_pt1 | contig 15620 bp, 11 predicted proteins | sample 4693611 | NCBI WGS metagenome assembly VMHT01 (sample SAMN12280063, study PRJNA550983) | marine metagenome | isolation source: seawater sampled from same location over 5 years 0.02-0.2 micron viral filtrate | place: USA: collected off the coast of southern California halfway between the port... ... | reverse complement strand
TTTAGTTGATCGTTTCGCTGCGGCCTTTGAAGGCTCCAGCGTAGCACACGGTCAAACAACGGTAGGAAGCGTAAGGAAGAACGGAAAGACAGAGGCAAAAAGTTTCATTGTCCGAGAGCCACTGACTAAGACATTGTTGGCGGCGCATCTTGAAGGCGGACATGGAGTTGGATCAATACCTATTAACGATCAAAACATGTGCAAGTTTGGTGCACTAGACATCGACACATATCCAGTCGATCACGTTGCGATCTTGAAGAAGTGCCGCCGTTTTAAGCTACCCCTAGTTGTTTGCCGATCAAAGTCAGGTGGGGCGCATCTATTCCTGTTCATGCAGGATTGGATTAGCGCAACGGATATGCGTGATCACCTTACGGAGTTCGCTGCGGTGCTTGGCTATGGGGGATGCGAAGTGTTCCCAAAGCAGAACAAGATTCTGGCCGAGCGTGGGGATGTAGGCAACTTTATCAATCTGCCCTACTTTCAAGCCGAGAATACATTACGTTATGCCATAAACAACAAGGGTGACGAGTTGTCCCTTGAGGAGTTTTTAGATCAGGTAGATAAAGTCAAATGCACATTAGATGATCTTCGCAAGCTGGAGTTCGCTAGTGAAGACGATGAGTTGCGAGAGATGCCACCGTGTTTGCGGATTATGTTTGCAACCTCAGTGCCGGACGGAACTAGAAATAAAGTCATGTTTCATGCGGCGGTGACCGCCAAGATGATGCATCCGGATTCGTGGGAGACCACGCTTGAGAAGTGGAACCAGAAATATTGCAAGCCGTCTTTGCCAGCCAACGAGATTGTAACGATCCAGCAACAGCACAAGAAGAAGGACTACGGCTATCTGTGTAAGGAAGAGCCGATGGGCAGTCATTGTGACAAAGCCGCCTGTCGTCAAGCCAAGTTCGGTGTGGGCAAGAATGGTTCAATGCCAGGGATTACAGGTCTGACAATCCAGAAGTCGGAGCCAAGGCTCTACTTCCTAGATGTGGACGGCAAACGCTTGGAGTTGTCCACCGAACAGTTGCAGATGCCTTTGCAGTTCCAACGTGCGTGTATGGAGCAACTTGATGTCATGCCGCCTATCATGAAGGCGCCGGACTGGCAGAACTATGTAAACGGTTTGCTGGAGAGCGCCACGCATATCGAGGTGCCAAAAGAACTGACGATCAAGGGTCAGTTTGAGGAACTGCTGGAAGTTTACTGCACCAGTCGGATCAGAGCCAAGTCTCCACAGGAGATGATGCTGGGCAAGCCTTGGACAGAGAGCGACATGACTATGTTCACGCTCAAGGGTCTGACGGAGTTTTTGCGGAATCGTGGGTTCAGAGAACTGCGCCGTCCGCAGATCCAGCAACGGTTGAAAGACCTAAATGGTGGGCAGGAATGCAACACCACATACAAGTTCAAAGACGAAGATACAGGTCAATGGAAGAATCTTCGCGTCTGGTATGTGCCAGAGTTTGACGACAATGAAGTCGATCTACCAACAGAGGAGAACGTACATGACATACCATTCTGATGAACGGTATCTCAAAGTGGGTGAAGTGGTTGCTTGGTTAGGAGTGGCAAGATCTACCGTCTACAGATGGGTAGAGGAAGGTCATTTCCCTAAACCAGTTGTGCTTGGTCCTGAGAAGGAAAAGAACAGTACAACGAGGTGGCTGCGCACAGAGGTTGAGCAATGGCTTGAGTCTCGTCCACGCGAGAAGACTGATGGCTGATGAAACCCTAATCTTCGGACCACCGGGTTGCGGCAAGACACATACGATGATTGAGATCGTGCGGAAGGAGTTAGCGCAAGGCACTCCACCGGACAGGATTGGTTTCGTATCGTTTTCACGCAAGTCCATCCAAGAGGCGAGGGAGCGTGTGGGTGCCGAACTACAGCTCACCGAAAAGGATGTGCCGTGGTTCAAGACGCTACATTCGATAGGCTTCAACTGGCTGGGCATGGACAGCAAAGAGACGGTTCAGCCGTCAGACTTCCGTAAGCTGGGTGACATATTAGGCATGGCCTTTGATAAGGGCACTGCCGAGGCCATGGAAGAGGGCATGGTTCCTTTGTCTATGAAGGAGGGCAACCGCTATCTGGAAGTGATCAGTCGATCCAAGCTGCGCTGTATTTCCATGGAACAGGAGTACAATGACCGTGGCGACTATGATCTGCATTGGTCGATGCTCAAGCGCGTGGATCAGGTATATGCTGCTTATAAGTCAGACGCTGGGAAGTATGACTACACCGACATGATTGAACTGTTTGTTCGTCAGGGCACTGGCCCTGTGCTTGAGGTTCTGATTGTTGATGAGGCGCAGGATCTGACTCCGCTACAGTGGAAGCAGGTAGCGATACTGAAAGAGAGAGCCAGCCGCGTATACTACGCGGGAGACGATGACCAGTGCATCCACCGCTGGAACGGCGTGAATCTACACAGCTTCATGAACGCTTGCGATAACAAGACCGTTTTGAACAAGAGTTATCGTGTGCCGGGTAGCGTGTACAAACTAGCGAACCATCTGGTTAACCGGATCAGTGTCCGACAGGAGAAGGACTGGCAACCGAGAGATGAAGACGGCAACGTGGATTTTCACATGAATTGGTATGATGTGAATATTGATGAAGGTTCGTGGACTATTATGGCTAGAACCAACAAAGCCTTGAACTCAATTCACCATTCTTTACGCGAAGACGGCTATTTGTTTGAACGATTCGGTAATTCCATGATCTCGCTTGAACTACTTGAAGCCATGACCATCTGGGAGCGGTTGGCAAAGGGCGAGACGGCAAGCGTTGGTGATATCAAAAAGCTCTACGGTTTCATGCCCAAGCAGGGCGACAGGGCATTGCTCAAACGTGCGGCGACAAAGACCTTTGATGCGGTAGATCCACAAGGCTACCACAACTACGACAATCTAGTGGCCGAACATGGTTTGCTTGCTAGCCAAGACGCAAGGCCGGAGGTCGTGGTCAACATGTCTCTTGAGGACATACGGTACATGGGTGCTGTGCGCCGCAGGGGCGAGGATCTAACCAAGCCGCGCATCAACCTGTCTACCATCCACCGGATGAAGGGCGGTGAGGACGACAACATCTTACTGTTGACGGACTCGTCATACCCTGCGGTCAACGCACCAGATCAGGACGATGAGCATCGTGTCTTTTACACTGCCGTGACCAGAGCACGGCACAACCTGCACATTGTCGATTCCCACGCAAAATATAGGTATGTGATATGAAAAGAGATAAATTACTTGATACCGCCAAAGATCTAGTCAACGGGCCAAGAGCCAGAGATTATGGTGACGCATACGAGAACCACGAGCGTGTGGCTCAACTGTGGTCTGTGATCCTAGACAAGGACGTATCAGTTTCTCAAGTTTATCAGTGTCTTACTGCCCTAAAACTTGCTAGACTTATAGTCACACCAACGCATCAGGATTCATGGGTAGACATTGCTGGATACGCCAGCCTCGGAGGAGAGATTGATGGCAAAGGAAAGTAGTCAGATTACGTTCCTACACAGGCTGGACTTGGACACCATCGAGAAGGATTGGGTGCCGCCGGAAGTGTTTCCTGATCTGCGAAACAGCCAGTACATCGCAATCGACCTTGAGACCAGCGATCCGAACCTGATGACGTTAGGTCCAGGCTGGGCGCGTGGTGATGGCTTTATCGTGGGCGTGGCTATCGCAGCCGGCGACTTCGTTGGCTACTACCCTATCGCCCATGAGGGTGGTGGCAATATCCCACAAAACAAAGTTATGAAGTGGCTAGCAGACCAGCTCGCTACGCCGAACATTCCCAAGATCATGCACAATGCCACCTATGACGCCGGTTGGCTCCGGTGGGCAGGGGTCAAGATTCAAGGCACGATCATCGACACCATGGTAGCTGCGCCTCTACTAAACGAGAACCGGTTTAGCTACAGCCTTAACAATCTGGCAAGGGATTATCTGAACGAGCGTAAGGACGAGAAGACATTGCGTGCCGCTGCGGCGGATCATGGTTTTGATCCCAAGGCAGAGATGTGGCGTCTCAACTCACGGTTTGTGGGGGCGTATGCCGAGAAGGATGCCGAACTGACCTTGAAGCTGTGGAACATGATGCGTGTGGATCTGGAGAAGCAGAGCCTCATGGATGTCTTTGACCTAGAGACTTCGCTGTTACCAGTGCTATTGGACATGCGTGAGAAGGGCGTAAAGGTAAACATTGACGGCGCCGAGGCGGCAAAGAAAAAGCTGATCGGACTCAAGAAAGATCTGATTGCAGATATAAAGCATGAAACAGGTGTGGATGTAGAGCCATGGGTAGCCAGAAGCGTTGCCGCCGTCTTTGACCATCACGGCCTGTACTACAATAGAACAGAGAACAACGGCCAGCCGTCCTTCACCAAGGCGTTCTTGCAGGCTAGTCCTCATCCTGTCGCGGCAAAGATCCTGCGCTTGCGTGAACTAGACAAGGCCAGCAATACCTTCATCGACAACATCCTCAAGTTCTCACACAAGGGTCGTATACACTGCGAGTTTCATCAGCTTCGATCTGATGATGGCGGCACGGTCACTGGTAGATTTTCTTCAAGCAACCCCAACCTCCAGCAGATTCCAGCGCGGGATCCAGAGATTAAGGCCATGATCCGAGGTCTGTTTGTGCCGGACGAAGGATGCAAGTGGGGCAGCTTTGACTACTCAAGTCAGGAGCCGAGACTCTTGGTGCACTACTGTGCGTCTTTGGCACCCAAGGATCGTCATCCGTCCATTGATGATGTTGTGGCGGAGTATCACAAAGGTGATGCCGACTTCCACCAGATGGTTGCGGATCTGGCAGAGATTACCAGAAAGCAGGCCAAGACGGTCAATCTTGGTATCATGTATGGCATGGGCGTAGGCAAGCTGTCACATACCATGGACATATCTAAGGATGAAGCCAAGAGACTGTTGGCGCAGTACCATAAGAAGGTTCCGTTTGTTAAGGATCTGGCAGACATGGTGTCGCTACGAGCCAGCAACAACGGACAGATTCGCACGATGTCGGGGCGGTTATGCCGGTTTGATATGTGGGAGCCAAAGACATTTGGCTATAACAAGCCTATGAAGCGCGAGGAGGCCGAGAAAGAGTACGGGCCTATACTGAGACGCGCATTTACCTACAAGGCACTCAACAGGCTGATACAAGGCTCTGCGGCAGACCAAACCAAGGTTGCCATGGCAGAGTGCTACAAGGAAGGCTTGGTGCCGCTCCTGACCGTGCATGACGAACTTTGTTTCAACGTAGAGTCCGAGGAGCAAGCCGCAAGAATCACGGACATTATGGAGAACAGCACGGAACTAAAGGTGCCGAGCAAGGTCGATCAAGAGTTGGGCGACAACTGGGGAGAAGTAGGATGACAAAAGATATTCTCATCATCCTGTGCTTCATTAGTTTTTGTGGTGGTCTATTCTTCGGATAACGCTCTCATGCGTTTTACCAAACGCTTGGCGCGGTTGGTGACCTGGTCATACCAGCGGCTGTCTACCATCTCGTCAGCTGCGCGGTTCCAGTCTCGTGCATCCACACCAGCCTTCATACCTTTGAAAGCACTCAAACGCGGACGCCCCATGTTAAACATCATGTTTGCTATGATGAGCTGGCACTCTTCGGGCAGGTCATAGAAGTCTGGGTACAGAACCTCACACTCGTCCAACGTGACAGCAATATCAAGGTTGAACACCTGACGGACACGCTCTTCATCTACGGGCGTACCAACGGCCTGTCCGTATTCTGGATCGCTCTCTACCACGAGATGACCTATTCCGAAGGTTGGTAGAGCTAAATGATCCAAATAAATTTCAAACTTGCAGCCCTCATCCTCTGCAAGCTCTTCACGAAGCTGATCTTTGTTCATGGGGTTGTCCTTCCAAGAGATTGCGCCAGAGCCTGAGTCGCAGGGTCGGGCAGCAAGATTGGTGATACTTGTCCAGCGGTTCCGGCTCCACCTGGTAATACGTTTGGTGCCTGTTGCTGAACGGTTTGAATTGCTTGATTAGCTACGGGAGCCAGTTGCTGACGGGCGGCATCGGTCACGGGTCGAGCTTCCTCGGCGCCTTGCTCTACACCCATACGAGTGCCTTGAACAGTTGCTGCACCTACCAGTTGCCACATGGTTTGAAACCCTTGTGCAATCGGGTCATTGGACTTGAACTTACCAGACAGAAAGTCTTTGACCTTGTTTGGTTGACGAGAAGCCATCATCATCCTAAGAACTCGTGGATCTCTTAACGCTACAGACATTACCTTGAACGCTGCCGCCGTAGGTAATGTAGCAAGCGGGTTGGTAATTAAACTAACAACACCAAGACCAAGAGCAATGTTAGGTGCGGCAAGACCGCCTTTACCCGCGATTGAAGCATTGGAGGCGCGAACCATGTTTTCCGCCATGGTGTTGAGGCTTTCAAAAGCATTACGTCCAAACATAGCGTTGATTGTTTCTGGTCCGTAGGATCTCAAAACCGACTGGAATTTCCCACCAAGCCGACCAGATTTGAACGCTTCGATAAAGTCATCCGTCATGCGGATCTCGCCAGCCTCATCTACGGTAGCACCAATCTGTTTCAGGATTCTGCCCATCGAGGCATCCCGCACACTGTTCATTGTTTCTTCAGGCAGGAAGCGTTGCGCCTGCTTGATAGAACTTGGAGTCTTGAATACGGTTTGCGCAATGACTTCTGGATCGCTGGTAGAGCGCAAAGTGTTGATGATAACATCTTTATCCAATGCCGCACGCCGTGCTTCTGCCGCTTGTAAATCACGAAGTGCTTGGCCGAGTGGCTTACTGCGTAACTGGTTGACTACACTAGGTGCAAGATTAGCTTTGCCACGCTCAAGGACAGTAAGGATATCGTTTACATCCTTCAGATCTTTGCCCAGCATTTTGTCAACAGTCGTGCCCTTCTGTCGAATATTTGCTACAAGTTTAATTGGGTCTATAACCTCTTGTCCTGTAGCGGGGTCAACTACCAACGAGCGCTTAACCTGTTGCTCGACATACATCTTTGATAGACCTTGGCGTACTTCTTCTGCCATCTCTGCACCGTTGCCACGAATACGCGCAAGTTCCGCAGCTTCTGCTTCAATGTCGCGTGCAGTCTTTTCGACCATCATACGAGTACGATTGTTAGGCGGAAGATCTGCCACATCTTTTAGAGCTTGTTCTACAGTGCGGTTGCCGATCATGCGTGTCTTCAGAATCCGTGTGCCCTCTGCCAGATCCACGATTCCTGACTCAGCCCCCAAGGCTTTACCTGTTGGTGCGCCACGAATGGCTTTCATCAACTGATCAAACGCTTCAGGGTTGTCCTCTTGTATGATCTTGTCGAACACAAACTTCATGTTCATCTGACCAGATTTTGCTTGTTTGATAATGTCCTGAACAACGATGTTGTCAAACCTACCAATACTGTCGCGGTAGAAGTTGTTTGTGCGACTTAACAGATTTAGAGCATCACTTGCATCTGCCGTAGACAGATTCATCTCAAACCCTTCAGGACGGATGATCTTGTCTCCAGCGCGAGCTACTCCAGTCTCTAAACCTTGAGTGGACATTTGAGCGAGCGTAATCTCTGCGTCTGTAAACGCCTGATTGACGGAGGCCTTGAGTGAACCAAGAGCACCTACGTTGACATCGTTCAAAAGAGCCGGGTTGCGAGATGCGTCAAGCAAACCTGTACGGATACGAGATAGGTCTTGCGCGGTGGCGTAATCTCCAAGACCGCGCACCTGTGCCGCGAACCGTGTCGCTCCAATGTCGGCAATACTGTCTGTGGTAAGCCGTTCAAGTTCTGCCTTGATCCCTGCGGTAGGGATAATTTTCTGGCCGCGCAGCTTGTCGTTGACGGCGGTATACAACCGATCAACATCCTCATCAAACACGCGCTTACGCATACGAATCATGTCATCAAGATTCTTGGGTATGCTTTTGCCATCCTTCAGATTACGCATGATCGCACTTATCTCACCGCGCACGGCATCGTCCATAGTCTTTTGTGCGTCTGCTAGGGTCTGATCAGCTCCACGGTAAAACTTGTTAATATCGTTCTTGACGACCTCATCAAGATTGTTGATAGCGGCATCGTCCGCCACACCAAGCGTGCGCAAGTCAGCAATTACCTGTTCAAGATTTTGAGTAGCGGCTTTTTGATTTGGAAACACACCCTCATAAACGGCTTGCAGGCGGTTCAAAACTGGACGGAATGCTTCATCCGTAGCACCCGCAATCGTGGGGCGATAGCCTTTGTTGATAACTTCACGCGCCTGCGCACGCAACGCTTCGTTGGCCTCGCCTCCTGGACCTTTGATAATACGACCAAACAGCTTGGATACGCCTCGACCAATACCTTCGCCAAAAGCACCAAACACACCTTCCATGGCGGTGTCGCGTGCGATGTCTCCAGCAGATTGCATCTGCAAGCCTTCAGCAGCTTCAATACCTTCATCAAGCAGTTTGCCCCCAGCAGTGGCGGCACCCACAATCAACATACCCGGAACAAAGCCCACACCTGACGCGGCAATCGCGGCACCTGTACCAGCAATGATAGGTAGTGCAGTTGCGCCAGCAAACTCTTTGACATCGTTAAAGGAGAAGCCTTCTTCGTCTACCGCAAGCTCGCGGCCTTCACCCAGACCAAGTTTGGTGCGTCCGTCTTGTGTCAGGATATGACGACCAAGCGCATCTACGCGGAAACCCTCGTCACCTACCACAGTCTTCAGATAGTTGGACTTCTCTTCACCTGTGTCCATGCGACCAAACTGAAAGCGCGAGAACCCTGCAACACTATCCAAGCCAGTGCGGTAATCGACACCCGGCTCTTTGTACTTGCTGATATATTCGTCTTCGGTAAGTTGCTCTCCACTAACGGGGTCCATGCCAGCTAGGCGTTTGGCTCGAGCGTAGTCACGGATCTCGTCCAATGAAGCGCTAGCAAAATCAAGTTCTGTCTGAGTTGGCTGTGTAGGACTGAACTGCGCTATAATAGCTTCTTGCTCTTCTGGTGTAGGAGCATCACCAGCGATATCTACCTGAACTGAACCATTAGCAGTTTCAACAATTATAGAACCCACACCACTCTCCTATGAAGGCAACTTGAATATGGGCATACCTTGAGCGTTTTTCTGACCAGTATCTACCAACCCTAACGTAGAGCGCTGTCCAACACCAAAAGGTTCTAGTGATTTCTTAGACTCAGATATCAGAGACAACGCAGAACCCACATCTTTTTCGCCCGGCAAGATTCTTCCGCTTAAACGATCTTCAACGCTGCGCATTTCCCCAGCCGCTAACGCTTGATTTCTACGGAAATCATTAATTACAAAACCCATCTTTTGAGCTAACAGATCTGGATCTGCCTGCAATAAATTAAATGACCCATCTTGCAGAGTAGTGGCGTCAACATAAGCGTCCGCCAAAAACTGAACGTCTCGGTTAGAAATTGAGTTTGCTGATTGAACGCCACCTAGCGACACTGGAATGAGCTTTTGGAACGCCTGTCGTACAAAGGATTGATACTTAGCCTTGTTTTCAAAAGATGGAGGAGCGTCTAAGCCTACAGCGTTCAATAGTTTATTACCAAAATCTTTCGCGCCACCACGAATACCTGTAATGCTACCGTCATCAGCTAGTGTTAACATTGCTTTTTCTGCGAACTCAATACCCACTTCAGCATCTATGTATCGTTTCGCCGCAGTATCAAACTTCTCTTGCATCTTAGTTGATTGTTCATCTGATATTAATAGTTCTTCTCTTCCGGCCTTTATTTGTGCAGCGACTGCTTTAGATCTTTCAAGTGCGGCTTTTTCCTGTGCAAGATACACATCCACATCTTGAAATCCTTCGGGTAACTTACCGTCATTAGCCAGAAGATCAGTCATGCTAATCCGAGCAGGTTGACCGTCTTTGTCAACCAAACGAAGGAAGTTACGATCATCCGCTCTTTGCTGTGTTCTTAGTTTACTGTCTTCTTGCAATCCGTACTGCAAAGCAGAAAGTTTAAGCTGACGGTTGAACTCGTCCTTCTTTGCCTTGTCCTTAATTAGCATATCGGCGCCATCGCTCATGGCTGTAGCAATGTTCTCAATGGCTCGAGGACTCTTACCCGCCGCCATGGCAAAACCAATCTTGGCAAGAACAAGACCACTGTCTGCACCTTCGTAACCCGGTGCTTTGTCCATGAACTCCTTGATAAAGCCGTCCAGCGTGCTTTGTTGTTCTTCTTTAGTGCCACTGTTTATAACACGGTCAATCTCTTCCTTGGCTGTAGGTGTGCCATCACCAGTGCCTGTGCCATCACCAGTGCCATCTGTGCCTGTGCCATCACCATCTGTGCCAGCTTTCTTTCCGGCTTCAGCTTCGGCAGCACCAGTAGCCTCCCCTGCAAGATCAACGGTTGCGTCATCGCGGTCTGTTTGATCAACATTCTCTTGATACGCAGCTTCGTCTGCCTCACGTTGACGCATAAGATTGTCTACAGCGGATTCAAGCGTATCTGTGCTAGGCGGAAACGCACCAGTCTCTTCATCCGTAACATACATGCCATCACGTTGTGTAACCTCACGAGCTTGATCCCTAGCTCTGTTAAAGGCAGCCAATTCACCATCAGGGATTTTAGACGCATCATCTTTAATACGATCTGCCGCCATGCCACCTTCAGGGATTTTAGTAGGAGCCGGTTTTGGTCCTATGGGTGCACTGTAGGCAGTAGGATCAACCTGATTAAACCCTAAACTGGTAAGGTAATCCTGATCAAGCGCACCAGGCTTCATGCCTGCAACTCGTTGACCTAAAGTTGATTGATCATTTTGTTGAGCTGCTGAGATTTCTTGTTTTACTCTAGCCTCATAATCAGACCTTTTTTCACCACTGGGATTATCTGTTGGATGATAAAAACCACCTTTAGGCTCAAGGTTTAATTGAGGGGGCGCCCCTGTGGATGCACCATCAGGAGACGAAAGCAAAGACTGTATGCCTTGTTCGGTAAGACCACGAATAAATGCGCCACCACCAGCCGCCGTTTGCGCGACAGGACGAGTGAGAGCCGCTATTGCTCCTCCAAGCCTTGTATCCGTTGGATCCTGCACTGCTTGTCCTGCCAAGAAAGAACTCTGTGATGCCTGAAGCGCGGCGTATTCACCCGGACTAATTGCATCGTCATCACCGTACCCCACGGTTCTACCGCCGCTGATGTATCGGCGTGCAATGTCAAATGGCTGTAGGCTTGTTACACCACGACCACTTGGCGTTGGCCCTCTATAAGATTGACCCGTTATAGGAGACGTAAACATACTTTGAGATCGCGGGGCAAGAACCGAACCACCAGAGGTAGGGCGTATGTTCCGCGTCTGTCCAGCGTGGATATGACCAACCGGACCACCAGCATGAAACGTCTGTACAGGGGCAACCCCCGCTGACCGATTCAAAGCGTTACGAGCGTTACGCGGCTTAAACATCTTGCGGTTATATACGCTCATTATTTAGTCGCTCCCAACCCCAACATGTTACCTAATCCACCAAAGATGCCCCCAGAGCCAAAGGCTCCAGACTGCTGAAGACCAGCGACACCCATACCCAGACCGGCGACCTGAGACAACATGCTAGGCGAAGGCGCCGTCTTGCTTGTAAGCGTACTGGTCGTAGTAGGCACGCCACGGAAGATGTCGGACATAAAGCCGATACGCTGATACGGTTCAAACTGCCGCTCAAGGCTTGTAGCGCGTTGTGCCTCAAGCTCTGCCTGCTGTTGCTGTTGTTCCTGACCACCAAGCTGTGACAGGATTCCAACGTCTCTTGCTTGTGCCGCCTGTGCAGATTCACCCATGGCTGCCTGCTGTAGACCCAGCTTACCAAACAGTTCGCCAGCTTGCTGTGAGCGATCTTGTGCAGACTCAAACGCTTGCGCACGAAGCTGTGCCGACTGCCTAGCAAAGGCATCCGCCGTGTTGCGCTGTAGTTCTTGCTCTGCGATAGCTTGGCGTGAACCACCAAACGCACCCGCCTGTACCGCCGCCGAACCAATACGCTGACGCTCCATGTCCGCCTGCCGCTGTAGATCTGACAGGCTTTGATCAATAACGTCCTGTGTGTACGGCGACATATACTGCTGGTAGGCACCAGGTTGTAACGCCGCTACACCCTGACCCAGAGTCGCCGCTCCAGCCTGCATCATCGGTTGATAGGCACCCACACCTGAGACGCCGAGCTGGATAGCTTGTTGCTGTGCTGGAGTCAGACCAGCTACCTGATACTCAGGGATCGTAGTCGGCTGATTCGCCATCGTAGAGGTGCTGGCAAGCAGGTCTTTCAGGAATGTTTCCTGATACTCCGGTAATACCTGTAGTTGTTCGGTGCGGACTGTTTCAGCCATTATGCCATCCTCTCAAACTTATCCATCATGGCATACAGACGCTTGGCACCAAGCTCCCTGTTTCCATTGCCTGCGCCTACGACAGACTTTTCCTTAAATACAAATTCACCGTCCGAGAGTTTTGCCTCCTGAACTTTCTTGCCATTCTGATATATGCCAGCGTTTACACTGTCAGAGGTTCCCGTGCCTGGACCCTCAATGTACCCGCCCTCTTTCAACGTAACAATGCCGCCCAACGCCATGGCCATGGTGTCGTCCCTGCGAGAGTTGATAGCGTCTTCCAACTCTTCCGCAGTGTCATATGCTTCGCCTGTAACAGGATCAACAAACAAACCCGCAATCGGTGTGCCCTTGTAATCAGGCCGAGATTCAAGTTCACGAGGACCGTCATCTGTAACGTCCTCTTCGCCTACACCAGCCATGCCCAGCAAGGAACTACCAACCACTACGTCACCAACCGAAATACCAGAACCAAAGATACCGCCCTTTGCGGCCTCAGTGGCGGCAGTCTTAGCTACTTCCTTCGCGGCAACGTCAGCGGCAACCTTCTGTGTCGCGGCTTGTGTCGCGGCGGCACCAGTGGCGGACTGTGCAGCTGCGGCTCCCGCACCTTGGACACCCAAGGAACCGAGTCCAGCGCCTGCGCCACCAGCCAGAATAGCGTTCATTACGGCGTCTTTAGGCTTGCCACCAGCCACAAGTGTACCAATGCCAGAGCCAAGAGCCGCGTTCATAGCCGCACTACCAGCAGGACCGCCGAAGAAATATCCTGCGGCGGCACCAGCAATAGGAAGTAGTGATTTCAGACTAAGACCCAAGAGTAGACCCTCCGAGCGATTGTGGCATAGTCACCGTGATTGTGGTGTCTCTTCTTTCTGCGCCAGTCCATGGCTCACCGCAATCTGGGCAGTTGCCATCGGGGTAACTCGCTACCTCTTCGGGCGTGTCAACTTGATTAGGGCAGCTGACGCAATATACTTTATCAGAACTTGTGCTCGGTGACCAGCGGCTACCGTCAGGCATTACAATTACATCATCACTCATGGCACCACCACCGTTACTGTTCCTACTGCGCCAGTTGCACTTTCGCTTCCTGACAATATATCACCTTGTCGCACAATACGCAAAAAACCGCCTGAATCGTAGATATCACCTATCTCAAGCGTATTAGCCACACCGTCACCAGGCACCCCTGTAAAGTTCAGAATCGGGTTACGCTGGTCATCAATTACGCGATCAAGGTTACGCGCTAGCTGGTTCACATAGGTCTGATCATACTCACTAGGCGCAACAGGCAGAATCGTGCGAACTACCTTTGTCATCGGCGCCCATCCGCTCGTACATCAAGACGCGGTGCACCCAGCCTCCAGCGCACGCCCTTATCAGAGTTGCTGATCTTGAAGTTCATGCTACGGCCTCGAGCACGCATAAACACCTGATTCGTGTAAATGTCAGAACTTGTCTCCTCCACACTACCCGTCACCGTCTCGGTTACGGCCTTACCGTTGAAGTCACGAGATTGCATGGACATAGTTACGGCAGGCGTAGAGTCCGTTGACCCGTTGAAAGACAAATCCGGTATAACCCTGCGGATCAGCATAAACTGATCGCCATCACCGATGTCGAAGTCTGACGATTGAACAAACGCCGGTACGGCGATGGACGGAGTCTGACTGCCGTCATCCAACCCACGCTCATGGTCGTATAGATAGTTGTCAGTGCTTGGAGCTTGTGGATAGCTACGCTGGCCGGCTGCACGATCATTCCATGCAGTACGAGCGAGCGAGCCATAGTACCAGACCTTTTCGCCGTAGTTGTATATCACATACTTGTCGATCTCATTAGATGACTCAGAGCAATAGAACCACCACACCTCGGTCTGGCTACCAAGGCTACCAGCGTGAATCTTGAAGGACTGGTTGCGGTTTAGATCACTGAACACATAGTCACGAACCGAACACGGAATCGGCATGACGCGGCCATCATAGACATAGAAGTTCTCCTGACCCATCCAGAACACCGTATCGTTTACACTGATCGCGGCATTAGGACCGGCAATACGAGTGTTGTCCGCCAGCAACGCCGTGCCAAAAGTAAACGGAGGACCAGTGAACTGCACTGAGTGCAATGATGTGTCTGTCCAGACAAGGATCTGACGGCTTGTACGCAGTGCCGTAATGATCTCTGAGCCTTGCGACAGGCGAAGATCACCGGCTGTGTTCGTAGCGGTAGGTGTCCAGTCCGTAGCAGATTCTTGAGACGAGAACCGTATAAGCAATGGGTCTTGCCCAGATTCACCCAAGGGGTTGGCACCAAAGGCCAGAACATGTCGGTCAACCTCAGACACAAGAACTTTGCGTGCTACCGTAGGCACATTGGAAGCACCAGACAGAGAACTTAACTCCACCGCACGGGTGGTTGTTCCATTCGTTGCATCCCAATAATAAATGCGTCCGTCACCAATGTTGCAGATCAAATCTTCACCGAAGTTGTCCGCAAACCACAAGCGCAGGGTGTTACCGGCCAGAGATCCGGCACCAGAACCCCAAGTAAAGCGGCCCCATGTTCCTGCACCCCAGCCAGGACCAAGAACAGTGGTGTTCAAGCCTACGTTAATCTGAAACGCCGCCGTGCCGGAAGCTCCGCCACCAGCCGTGCTACCAGACGAAGCAGATCCGCCCGTGTTGACTGTAAAAGTCGTGGTCGTAGGAACAGATAGAATTTCATGTTCTTTATTAAGCTGCGCCGTGGTCAGTCCGTCCACCGCCGTCAGACTGGCAAACGTAACAAAGTCACCAACGATAGCACCGTGAGCCAAGGACGTAGTGACGGTGACTACTCCGCTTCCAGCTCCGCCGGAGGTGTTAATCGGGTTATTAGGCAAAGTGACTGTTGAGCGGATAGGCGTGATGTCGTTAAACGTGCCAGAGTCCTCAAGATAGATCTTTTTTTCGGAACCCAAGAATAAGAGATTCAAAGAATCAAGGGTCACGAAGTTCAGCAGCTTGCGTACCGTGCCTAGAAACTGAGCAGAACCTACCTTGATCCAGCCGCCAATACGCTCCGCATACCCATAGCGAAAGCGGATGTAATTCCCATCGAACCATCCGCCTTCGTTAGAGTAGTTAGTGCCCTCTCTGTTGATACCGGGCTTGAACGCAAGTTTTGTTAACGGCATTCATTACTCCGCGTCAGCTATGGTCAACGTGCCAGCGTCTACCTGA
>VMHT01077878.1_pt1 | contig 15623 bp, 14 predicted proteins | sample 4693611 | NCBI WGS metagenome assembly VMHT01 (sample SAMN12280063, study PRJNA550983) | marine metagenome | isolation source: seawater sampled from same location over 5 years 0.02-0.2 micron viral filtrate | place: USA: collected off the coast of southern California halfway between the port... ... | reverse complement strand
GTTAAGTTCAGAGGCATTTTTGGTATTCCTGCAGTAAATCCTATAACCAGATACCTGCCGTTTCTTGCAATTGCTCTAAGAGACGGTTCGGCGTAATCTCCTCCAACAATATCGTAAATAACATCAATGCCATTTGGTGCAACGGCCTTTAGGTTATTCGAAAACTCTTTTTGTTTGTCTTTATCCATGTCCCTAGGGTATAAAACAACTTCATCAGCACCTTCTTTTTTGCAAATTTCTAATTTTTCTTCTGATGATGCTGTAGCAATTACCTTGGCTCCCATCGCTTTGCCTAAGTGAATGGCGGTAATACCAAGACCACCTGCTGCTCCTGAGACCATTAAAGTTTCACCCTCTTGAAGTTTTGCCCTTTGCTTTAGTCCATGAATTGTAGTTCCATAATTAAGTGGAAATGCAGCTCCCTCAGCAAAACTCATTGAGTCTGGTAACTTGAATAAAGTCGAAGCATACACAGCTACTTTTTCAGCCATACCCCCATTTCCGGTCATAGCAATAACTCTGTCACCTTCCTTAAAGCCCTCAACCCCATTGCCAATTTTGCTAATTTCTCCTGCTACTTCCCCGCCAGGAATGAAAGGAAAGGGAGGTTTGAACTGATACAAGCCCTGTACTATGAGTACTTCAGGAAAACTGACACCCGAAGCTTTTACATCTATTAAAACTTGGCCATCCAGAAGTTCTGGCTCTGCTACCTCTTCTACCTTATGGATATCAATAGGTCCAAATTCATTACAAACAAAAGCTTTCATAATTCTCTCCAATCTAAATATATTTATATTTTGCCTTATTCAATTGCAGATAGGTACTCTCCAAGAAAAGAATCAAAATCATCTTCATCTTGAGCTTCTTTTAAAGCAAATTCTTCTAACGATTTTTTAGCTTGCTTTTCCAAATATCCTACGTCTTTTTTTAATCTGAGGATTTCTTCCTTATGATTTTTAGCAATCTGGTTAGTGTAATCATCCCAAGATATTCCAGATGTAGTTATTTCTCGCAAAAGTTTTCCAGAAGGAGTCATATTTGAATCACTTATTTTATTTCTTTGAGATTCAAGGGATCTCTTGAAAATATTTCTATATTCCTGATCACTTATGCGACTTTCAAAATTAGTCATTTCATCAAGAATTTCAGCGGCTTTGTCTCTTAATGATATTGAGCCCTCTTTTAACTGTAACTTTAAGTCTTCATCTCTTCCAAAAAGAACAACGTTACCCCAGTTGTTTTGTATTTTATTTATTTCATCAGCATCACACGGCTTATCTCCAGATAACAAACAATAAAAAAGAAAACTTTCTAAGAAGATCGCTGTTTCATCTGAAATGCCGAATGGATCAAATATATTATTATCCAAAGCTCTAATCTCAACGTATTCTATGCCGTTATCTCGAAGCGCGTTAATTGGCCTTTCCCCACTTCCCACTAATCTCTTAGGTCTGATCGAGCTGTAATATTCGTTTTCTATTTGAATAATGGCAGTATTCAACTGAATGTATTCATCGCCAACTTTTGTACCCAGGGTCTTATATCTTGGATGATCAGTTGTTAAGGCTTTTTTTAGATCAGCCAAATATTCCTCTAGATTATTGTAAGCAATATTAAGGTTATCCTGTGATTTGGATATGTATCCCAATTCTCCCATTCTCAAACAAGTGGCATCTTCAAGGAAAAGATCATTTGTATTTAATTCTTTCAAGCTATGTTTCCTGCCTTGCGCAAAAGCTTTAGGAACAATAGGGCTGCACCCAAAAAGATAGGTAATTAGCCATGCATTTCTTCGGAAGTTTCTAACTAGACTCAAATATTTTTTATCTTTGAACTCTCTAAGTTTTTCTCCTTCTTTTTTTGCCCACTCTTTAAACAACCTGTCATCAAAAGAAAAATTATAGTGTATGCCAGAAACCGTCTGCATCATGCTTCCATATCTGTGCGATAAACCGACGCGATAAAGTTTTTTCAACTTACCTGAGTTGGTATCTCCATAATCTGCAATAGGAATCAAAGCTTCATCTTCTATAGACATAGGGATGCTCGCTGGCCAAAAGTCCTCATCAGTATTTTTTAAGCAAAAATAAACGATGTCTTCTAATTCTTTAAGGCAGTTATTTAAGTCCTTATTTGGACCGGTGACTAGCTCAATCAAGGCTTCAGAGAAGTCAGTGGTAATGCGAGAATTTGTTAAAGATGAGCCATATACTTCTGGATGAGCTTTAAGAGATATGGAGCAGTTACTTGATCTTAAATTTTCTTTTTCTATGCCTCTTTGTGAAAATTTTATGAAGTCAGATACATTTAATGCATCTAGATTTTCTAGAGAATCAAGAAATTCGTTGGACATTACAGGTATAGATTATACCTTTGGACCAGCTGCTACCACTTCGGATGAAAGATTAAATTTTTCTATGTTATTTCTGAATTTTTCAGCAAGTTGTTTTGCTTCACTATCGTAATCTGATTTACTTCTCCATGTAGCAGACGGATTTAAAAGTTTTGAATCTACTCCATCAAGATTGACAGGTATTTCAACATTCATGATATCAAGCATTTCTGTAGATGACTCATGGATAGAACCATCCTGAATAGCTTTTATGACACTCCTAGTAACAGGAATATCAAATCTATTGCCAACCCCGTATGGACCTCCAGTCCATCCAGAATTAACAATGAATACTTTACTGCCAAAACTCTCGATTCTTTTCATTAAAAGTTCAGCATAAACTCTTGGCGGTCTTGGAAAAAACGGAGAGCCAAAACAATGAGAGAAAGTTGAATCCAGATCCTTAGTCGAACCAATTTCCGTCGAACCAACTTTTGCAGTGTAACCACTGAGAAAATGATATGCAGCTGCTTCTTTACTCAAAATGGATACAGGAGGCAGTACTCCAGTTAAATCACAAGTAAGAAAAATAATTGCATTTGGTTCCCCTGCAAAATTATCTTTTAAATGGCTGTCTACATGCGAAAGAGGATAGACAGCTCTGGTATTCTCAGTAATAGACTGATTAGCATAATCTATATCGATGGTATTTGGTTTGAGGACTACGTTCTCAACTACCGAACCTCTTTTTATAGCATCCCAAATAATAGGTTCGTTCTTTTGTGAGAGGTTGACAGTTTTTGCATAACATCCACCTTCAAAATTAAAGACGATGTCTTCTCCCCACCCATGCTCGTCATCGCCAATCAACCATCTGTTTGGATCGGCTGATAATGTTGTTTTACCTGTTCCAGAAAGACCAAAGAAAAGTGATACATCACCGTTCTCTCCAGCATTTGCAGCACAATGCATTGGTAAAACATCGTGCTCAGGTAAGATGAAGTTCAAAACTCCAAACATAGACTTCTTCATTTCCCCTGCATAAGCAATGCCCAGAATAAGAACTTTTTTCTCAGTGAAATTAATCATCACTGTTCCGTCTGAATTAGTTCCATGGACCTTAGGATCACAAACAAAGCTTGGAACGCATCTAAGATTCCATAAACCTTTTCCCTTAGGGTTAAAGGCTTCAGGCTTTATGAGTAAGCTTTGACAAAATACGTTATGCCAAGCAAGCTCATTTTCAACAACAACAGGCTGATAATGTTCTGCACTAGCCCCAACGTGAAGATCTGCAGTGTAAGTTTCTTTTCCTTTTAGATAGTCTTCAGATTCGTTCCAAAGTCGTTCGAACTTTTCTGACTCGATAGGCTGATTGTTCTCACTCCAATCGACAACTTCTCTGGTAATTGAATCCTCGACAATGAACCTGTCTTTGGGACTTCTACCTGTTCTCTTTCCAGTGGTAACTATTAAGGCTCCATTGGATGCAGTAATGCCTTCCTTGTTATTGAGGGCAATTTCTATAAGATTATTAATCGGGATATTGTGATTCATTAACTGCTGTGATTAAACGTAGCATATTATGACACTTTATAAGGCAAATTTAATCATCAAATAAGAATTATTCTCAATAATTATAAGACGTGAACGAAAAGATTAACTTCAAGGAAAACGAATTTGGGTACATCGAGTATAAATCCAAAAATCCGTATGAGTTTTACCAAATATTTAATGAGTTAGATCAAGCTGAACCTCAAGATAGTTTTGGCTGGCTAATATTTCCTGAGAAAGGAAAAAAACCCTATCCTGTAGCAGTTTGCGTTCATGGTAGCGATAACTGGTCAGGTCATCATCACGAACATATCCTTAATTTTCTTGAAAATGGAATAGCTGTTTTTAGGGTGCATAGTTTTGATTCCAGAGGAGTTGCCTCAACAGCTGAAGACCAATTGGCCGTTACAGCTGCGATGATGATGGTTGATGCCATTGAGCCGCTTAAGTTTTTATCAAGACATCCTGATATAGACTCAAAAAGAATTTCCATCACGGGCTGGAGTTTGGGCGGAATTGTTGCTTTCTATTCTGCTTGGGAGCCAATAATGGAGATTCTGGCGCCAGAAGGAGAGAGATTTTGCGCCCATCTTCCAATCTACCCTGCAACTTTTTTACAACCCGAAGAACATCGCTGGAGCAAAGCTCCTATTTTAAGTTTAGTTGGAGAAGTGGATGACTACACTCCTGCCTCCTTAGTTAAAGACTTAACCAAACAAATGCGAGAAAACGGAGCTAACGCAGACGTCTATGAATTTAAAAACGGGCATCATTCTTTTGACTCTATAAATCCTGTTACTTTCTGGCCAGATGCTTTAGCAATTAGAGAAAAATTTGCTCAACTCGCTAGTGACGGCAGCATTAATTTTACTACTGACAAAGGCAAAGTTATGTCAGCTAATTCTTTCGAGGATCGTGTGAAAATATTTGAAACCGGTGAAATAGTATTCGGTGCTCACACCGGCGGCGAGTGGCAACTTCGAAGAGAAGCAATGGCGAAAGCTTTAGACTTTATGAAAAAAAACTTACTTTAGTATTTTTTTCCTTCCCTTAGATAAACTTTCTCTAAATCCTGGTAAAGATTAATTTTCTGTAGTTCCCTAAATTCAATCTCGTTTCCAAAATGCATTGCCTTGGGATCTCTTGGGTCAAATTTACCCCAGTTAGATTTTGGTTTTCCGTATTTAGCAATATTCGCCCAGTCTTTTATCATAACTCTTGAAACTCTAATGTCTTTATAATTCCATGGCCAAAAGGGTATAGGACTTTGAAACAGGTAAAATAACTCTAAGCCGTGGGTTGCATCCAAAGTTTGATTTTCCGAAGAAGGCGTTTTTTCAAAGTAATAAAGATAAGTATCGCCTCCATTTTTTGCGTACTGACTTGCCATGAAGTAGCCGTCCCCTCCAAATGATAAATCGCCATAAAGCTCTTTTGCTGATCTTAAAGACGAATAATCAAGATTTTCTGCATACTCCTTAACCTCACTAGGCAATGGAATAAATGAAAAGTCAGAAAAATTCCAAACTTGAGTTATCCAGTCCTCTTCAAGCGGATCGCCTGAATAGATTAGAGGAAAAAGATTGGTTCCTTCATTCGCATTAAACCCTGCTACATAAAGGATGTCATTGGTGTTTCCTTTCGTGAAACTAGCTTGAGTGGTTTCAGAAAAAACCCAACCGTCTTGAATTGGAAACCAAGACCAGTCCTTATCTTCATGGTCGGAGTCATCGTAGTAAAAAGCTTTTGCCGGTACTGACCTTAAGTCCTCCAATGTGGGATTATCTCTCCCTGTAAAAAACTGAGCAAAGGATGCTCCCATTTCTTCCGCTGATGAAAACTCTCCAACTCTCTCCGTTAATTTTCTAGCTCGTCCTACCGTATAGCCACTTTGAGCTATAGCTTTATGAAATAAATCCTTGGCTAAACCGGTCGAAACTAAAGTCTCCACAGATGCCCCACCTGCAGATTCACCAAATATTGTTACATTATTAGGATCTCCACCAAATTTATGAATATTAGCTTGAACCCACTTGAGAGCATGAATTTGATCAAGAGTTCCATAATTACCGGAAACTTTTTTTGGAGATTCAGCGGATAGCAAAGGATGCGCCATAAAACCCAAGGGGCCTAAGCGATAGTTTATTGTTACCAAAATAATCCCTTCTTTGGCAAAGCTATCAGAGATATAAAAGCCGCCCCCATCTCCTCCACGATAGCCACCACCGTGAATCCATACCATCACCGGCAAAGAACCGTTTTCCAGTTGTTTAGGCTTAATGACATTTAGATACAAACAATCTTCTGATTGTTCTGGACTTAAATTTAAATCTGGTAAGTAGCTCAAGAAGAAAGAGCCGTCTGTGATCAACCGTTCTTGCCACCATTTTAATCCAGCAGAAGTAATAAATATTTCTGCAAACCTTCCCAGCAATCCATCTCCTTCTTGTGCCTGAATACAGGTCTTACTTGTGCTTTGTGCATTAAGAATGCCGTCCCATCCCTCATGCGATTGTGGCATTTTGAATCTGAAGTCATTTACAGGAGCTTCTGCGTAGGGCACTCCAAGAAAATATTCTGTATCGTCTTTCTCGTAGCCAATCAAATCGCCTTGTTTAAGGCTCACGATTTTTGTTGGAGTTAATGTTTCCTCTTGTGAACAACTTAAAAAAGTTATTACAAGCAAAATGCTTATTAAATATTTCACTTTATCCTCTTTATTTGAAGGCGCTTAAAACAGAACTTCTCTCTTTTGATAACGCCAGATCGCTAGTAAGTAGACGATCAATTCATTGACAAAAATCATTAATCCACCTGTCGACGGAAATCCATCAAGGATAAAGCTTAAAATTCTCCCTAATAAAAAGCACCCTAATACAATACAAAAAGTTAAATACGCAGTTCTCATTAATTTCACTTTCCATAAACTGAAAAGCGCAATGAAACCCATGCAAGCAAAAAATGCATAATTGGCTCTAATCTCACTGATAGCATTTAACGATCCAAGTTGCATCTCCAACATTGAAGCAATGAGCAATGGATCAAATAGTCCAATTAATCCAAATGCTAGCCATTCCAAACCAATTAATGTGAGGATTATTTTGTCTGTCATCACTCATTAAGATATCATTTTTAGTGCAAAATATATAAAAAGTTATGAAAATTTTTCTAACCATATTAGCTCTTTCATCATTACTTCTGCTCAGTTCAGATGACAGTCAATATGCTCAAACCATAAGGGAAACCGCAAAAGCTATGGGATATCAACTTTCCGAAGACGAGTTAGAAATGTGGATTGAGCGATTAAAATCCTATAACTCAAATGATATTGAAAAGTTTGATGAAGATATCAATGCCTTTGTTGAGCAAGACTTCTTTGATCCGCCTAAAAAGAATGAATTTTTATTTATTGGTAGTTCTTCAATAAGACTTTGGAAATCACTGCAGGAGGATATGGCGCCCTTGAACGTTTTAAATAGAGGATTTGGCGGTGCTCATATCAAGCATATTAATCGTCACTTTGATTCCATTATTTTGCCTTATAAGCCCAAAGCTATAATCTTTTTTTGTGGCACTAACGATATAGCAGCCTACAACCCGATAGAGAAAGTAAAACTTGATTTCGAAATCTTCTATAACCGTGTGAAGCGAGATTTACCAGACACTAAACTGTTTGTTATTGAAATCCAGCCATCCCCCAGTCGTTTTTTCCAAAGAAATCTGCAACTTAAATGGAATGATCACATTGAAGACCTTGCTAAAGTTGATCCAAATCTTTTTGTTATCAATGTCTCTGAAACCATGTTTACAGAAGCTGGAAAACCTCGAAGAGAGCTTTACATACCTGACATGTTGCACATGAATCAAAGGGGATATGCTATTTGGACGGGTAAGGTCAGAGATATTTTAAGCGAGAATTATCCAATAGAAATGGGAAAAGAACTTCCTTGCGAGCGATTATTTGGATGTCCAAGAGAATTGTCACCTTTAGATTTAGAACCTGCAATTGAAGAAGTTTCTGAAAAATTAAAAACTTAAATCAATTCTAAAAATTTTAAGGCCCGAATAAAGCTGTTATATTAATTAGGAGATGAAAACTCGGAAACCACTTAAAGTGTGGCACTTACAAAAAAATTTTTTACCAGAATTTAAGTGAGTAAACCAAGGCAAATTATATCCATAGGCGGCGGAGGGTTTGGAAGAAATCCTGGTGAAGGTGTCATAGAGCGTTATATTCTTGATCAAACAAAAAAAAGAAAACCAAAGATTTGTTTTATTCCAACAGCCACAGGTGATCTTGAAGCTTACAAGGTAAATTACTACGCAACTTTTGCTAGTTTAAATTGTGTGCCAACTCACTTGGATTTTTTTAAGCGCACTCCAGAATTAGAAAAGTTAATTTCCACGCAAGACGCGATCTTTGTAGGCGGTGGGAATACAAAAAGCATGTTGGCAGTATGGCGTGACTGGGGTTTGGATAAAATATTAAAAAAAGCTTATGAACAAGGCACCGTGATGAGTGGAGTGAGTGCTGGAGCCATTTGCTGGTTCGAAAGGGGGATTACTGATTCCTGGGCTAAAGACTTAAAAATCATGGACTGTCTAGATTTCGTCTCTGGAGTCTGCTGTCCTCATTACGATGAAGAACCTCAAAGAAGACCAACGGTGCATAAAATGCTGAAAAGGAAATCATTTGAAGCATGTTTTGCCATTGATGGCGGTTGCGCCTTGCATTTAATTGATGAGAAACCTTATAAATCAGTAGTTTTCAATAAAAGAAAGAATGCTTATGAAGTCACCAAGAAGAATACCAATATTAATGAGAAACCGTTTTCTAAGTTAGCAATTTATTAGTTATATTTGTATTTAAGAATCAAAGGAGAGATATGAAAGATATATTTTCTATAAAAGGTAAAGTGGCATTGGTCACGGGGGGCTCGAGAGGTATTGGAAGCATGATCGCTGCAGGCTTTTTATCATCTGGAGCGAAAGTTTATATCAGTTCTAGAAAAGCGGATGCTTGCGATGAAGCTGCAAAAAAACTCAGCGAAGAATACGGAGGCGAATGCATATCCATTCCAGCAGACGTTTCCAATGTTGAAGGGATAGAAGCCCTAGCTGATGCGATTAAGGCAAAAGAAGATAAGCTCGATATTTTAATAAACAATGCTGGAGTTGCCTGGGGAGAACCGATAGACACATATCCTGAAATGGGTTGGGATAAAGTCATGGATACTAATGTAAAAGGTATCTTCTTTTTAACTCAAAAACTTCTCCCTTTATTAAGAGAAGCTGGAAAAACCGATCCTTCTAGAGTAATTAACATAGGTTCGATAGATGGACTGAAAAAAGGCGCATTTGAAAATTTTGCATACGGTCCATCAAAAGCCGCCGTGCATCACTTATCTCGAGTTCTTGCTGCCTTTTTAATTAAAGAAAAAATAATTGTTAATGCCATAGCACCCGGACCTTATCCAACTTGGATGTTAAGTACTGGCGTGGGTTTCGGTGGCGATACTGATGTCGATTGGAGTCAGGTAGGCGAAGCAAATCCCAGTGGCAGAGTTGGTGGAATTGAAGACATTGCCGGTCTCGCTATCTTTTTATGTTCTAGAGCAGGAGAATACGTTGTCGGCCAAACCATTGCATCGGATGGGGGTGCAGTAGCCGATAGTAACTAATTAAACGTCTCAAGGATGAGGGATTTATTCAACTTCAATTTAATACGACTTACCGTCATCGGTTTCTTAGTCTTTGTGCTTTGTTCCATGTATTTTTATCCCGGCGGTAATATCCACGATGAGTCACAAGTTGGCTATTCTTTTTCGCATAATTTCCTGAGTGACTTAGGTGCCTATTCAGCTCATAACGGAGAGCTTAATTTCTTATCTTCTGTTTTTTTTGCTTTTTCATTGGGCATTTGTTTTTTTGCTGGAATTGCTTTTTTAAATTCTGTGCCGCCCCTTTTTAAAGAAGACGGCATTGATTATTGGATAGCCTTAGCAGGTTCAATCTTTATTTTTATTGGCATGGCCTTTTTTGCATTGGTTGGCCTAACCCCGCATGATTTATATTTTGATGAACATGTATTTTTTGCCCTCAACTCTTTTCGATTGTTGATTCCAGCTACTCTTTTGTATTTATTTTTAATGTTTAAAAACAAAGGCATTGATAAGACTTTTGCCTACGTTATTTTATTTTTGATGTTGGCGATAATTGCTTACGTTGTCTATGAAATATTCAGCGGTAGTCCAATGGAGAGTGAATCAGAAATGGTAAGACATGCAACGCTGCAAAAAATCATTGTTTTAATTAATATAGTTTGTATGTATTTCATCACGTACGCTTTTGAGTCAAAAAAGACTTCGAGTCCTGTTTACTAAATAATTTGGAGAAAAATTATGAGTGCACCACTTAAAATCTATGGAGTTCCATTATCCCAAGCGGTCAGAACCGTTATTTGGTTACTTCTTAATAAAAAACTACCGTTTGAATTGGTCGTCACCGTTCCTGGCTCGCCTAAAGCAAATGGCACTCGCGATCCTGAATACATGAAGAAATTCCCAAACGCGACTATTCCCGGTCTTGAAGAGACAGATTCTGGTTTTCTCTTAGGTGAGTCTCTAGCGATCATGACTTATCTTTGCACCAAGCACGGATGGACAGATTTGTATCCCAACGATCCTGAGCGCAGATCAAAAGTTGATTCCCTTTTGCATTATCATCACCGCAGTTTTAAAGAAGCTACGCTCGCCTTTTTTGCTCCTAAAGTTAGGCCTGATTTAGGATTGGCTGAACCGGTCATAGAAATGTCGCGCCGAATTTTTACCAACGGTCTAAAAGCGATGGAAACTCAATGGCTTGCTAATAACCAATACCTCGCCGGCGATTCCCCAACAGTGGCAGACATGGCTGCCTACGTTGAGCTGGGTCAATTGAAAAAAGAATTTACCAATACTTTTGATTATTCAGAATTTTCAAACGTCTCCAGATGGTTAGATGATATGACTAAGCTTGATGGTCACGATGATTCCCACTTGGTTTTAAAAGAACTCGGTGATATCAGTCAGGGGGCTCCTGAAATGGAAAGGATCATGGGTGCCAACATGAAGGGCATTGAAATAGTGAATAAAAAAATTGCAGAAATGTGATTCGCATTTTCTACGTCGACGCGTTCACCAAGGAGCTTTTTAAAGGCAACCCAGCTGCAGTTTGTGTTTTGGAAGAATGGCCGGGCGATGACGTACTGCAAGCGATAGCTTTTGAAAATAATTTGTCCGAAACAGCGTTTGTAAATCTAAGAGAGAATCCACTGCAAATTCGATGGTTCACTCCTACGCTTGAAGTAGAGTTATGCGGACATGCAACTTTGGCAACTGCGAGAATCTTATTCGATGAATATTTTCAAAACGACACTAAGATTAGTTTTCAGTCAAAAAGCGGCGAGCTAATTGCTTTAAAGAAAGATGACATGATCAATCTTGATTTTCCCATCGATCACCCAACGGTAATCGAGTCAGAACCTCTCATCAGAGAAAGTTTAAGGTGCGAGCCAGTAGAAATTTTAAAAGGAAGAAGCGATTACCTTGTTATTTTGGCTTCCGAAAAGGATATAAAAAATTTACAACCAGATTATTCCATAATAGCGGAACTCAATTCAAGAGGCCTGGTAGTCTCTGCTAAAAGCTCTGAAGTTGATTTCATCTCGCGTTGCTTCTACCCTCAAACAGGAGTCAATGAAGATCCAGTAACCGGATCTGCTCATTGCATGCTCGCTGCTTACTGGGGCGAGAAGCTAAATAAAAATAAGTTAAACGCCTATCAAGCTTCAGCACGAGGCGGCTACCTGCAATGTGAAATTTCAAACGAGAGAATTATTCTTGGAGGATTATCAAAACGTTATTTAGAAGGAATAATTAATCTGAATTGATTTTTATTTTCTAGACTGATTGCCCGCATCCGCCAGAGTCATAGCATCGATTAACTCTTTATTAGTTTTTTCCCTTTCTTCCATTCTCAAGATATCCTCTTCATCAACATTTAAATCCTCGAGCACTTCTCGGTTGTGCATTCCTAGGCTTGGAGCATGAGATTTAGGAAACTCATTTTGATCTATAAAATTGAAAGGTGGTTTTGGCATACGCATTTTTCCAGCGACTGGATGCTCAACCTCAACTAACGATTCTTGTTGAATGACTTGAGGATCTTCGTGAATTTCATCAAGGGAGTTTACAATCGCCACAGGCACTCCGGCCTTATCCAATTCGTTGCAAAGAAATTCTGCATCAATGTCGGTCAGCAGATCTTGTACGTCTTCAAGTAAAGATTCTAAGTTCTCTACCCTTGCATCAGTAGTCAAATATTTTTCATTGGTGTGCAAATCAGAGTTACAAAGTTCACAGAATTTTTGAAAGTCTGCGTCTTGTAAAAGAATGACGCTTAAATATCTTGTTTTAGTTTTGAAAATTGGAAAAGCATCGAAGAGGTCAGGTAAATATTTCACGCCATCTCCCAAAAGAGTTTTGGACCACATGACATCAGGCCAAATGTAATAAAGGGCTGAATCTAGCATGGATATCGGTAAATACTGTCCTTTACCGGTTCTTTCTCTTTGAACCAATGCGGTGCTGATAGCTTGAGCAGCTGTCAAGCCCGTAACTTTGTCAAAAACTATGGTTTTAAAGAACTCTGGCTTCTCTGAATTTTGCGCAGCAGCCGAACCGGCTGTAGCTTGAATTAACGGATCGTAGACTCTTCTATTTATGTAAGGACCGGATTGCCCATAACCGGAAATAGAGGTGTAAATAATATTAGGATTGGTCTCTTTTAGAGTCTCATAATCGATACCCAATTTTTTCACAACTCCTGGACGATAGTTTTCTATCAAAACATCGGCTGTATCTAAAAGTTTTTTTAAAACATCAAAATCTTTCGGTTCTTTGAAATCTAAAACGATGCAACGTTTATTTCTGTTGATTACCGAGAACATTGCCGCCATGCCGTCTCGTGAGCTACCCATCACTCTGGCTAAATCACCAATTAGTGGCGGTTCAACTTTTATGACATCAGCACCTTGGTCTGCCATCATCATGCCCGCAAAAGGCCCTGAAACTGTCGAAGTTAGTTCGACCACTCTGTATCCATCTAACGGTCCAGACATATATCCCCCTAATTTGTATTTTAAATTTAACTTAAATTATTTAAGAAGTTAATAAAGAAATGGCCTCTCTTGCAATCATGATCAGAAGAAAAGCTCCTCCAATTCCAAAAATGGTAGCTCTCCATCTGACTTGATTATGAGTCAGTTGATAAACCGAGTGAATGGCTCGAAATAAAACGTACCCCCATGCAAGAACTAAATGCGCTATGTCTGAGTTTCCTATCAAAAATATGTAGATCACGACTGCATAAAATAAAGTAGGCTGCTCAAACAAATGATTATAGTTTTCCGTAATGAACCTATTTCTTGGAGTCATGTACTTTCTTATTTCATCAGAATGTCTTGCTACCTCGTTAGGTAATCTATTTGGATTTTTTGATCGTTTTGAAAGAGCTTGAATTCGAGATATATATAAAAGCATCATTACCGTAGCAGTAACAAATATCATGCCAAACATGGGATATAGAATTTCCATATTTTGTGTACCTTTTAATTTTTGACTTATAAGTAGTTTACTACAAGGAAAAAATATCTAGAATTAACCCTATGAAACCAATAACTGCAGAATTTTTCTACCGAAAGCCTTTAAAAGATGGAGAGGCCAAGCCAGCATTCGGCTTAAGTGAGCCGGATCCGGATAGACCTGATCACAAAGGATTTATAAAAGAAGTTAAAAATGCCCGTAAAGAAGTGCATTCTTTAAGCGAATCTGGCTTTATTCTTTTAGATCATAAATCTTCAGTTGATAATTTTTATAGCGATAAAGAAGTCACCGAAGTTTATTACGACGAGATGGCTAATCTGGTTAAAAAGCAAACCGGAGCTAGCCAAGTATTTATCGTGTCTCATATCACTAGAAATGAAGCAGAGGCAGCTGAGGGTAAAAGATTAGGAGCGCACCGATTGGTTCATAATGATTTCACGCCTAATTTCAAACAAACCATTCAGCCGCTGTTGGATGAGAGCAATTCAAATCCCAGTAGGATTACCGTATTCAATTTATGGAGACGGTTTGATGAAGATGGAGTTGATGCTCCTTTTGCGTTGTGCGATTCTAGAACGGTCTCAGAAAAAGAACTCATACCAACAGATTTATTTAATTACGGGAAAGAAGAAGAAAAAACCGAAACCCATGCTGACGAAAATGGATTCACTGTTGAAATTTATCAATCCATGAATAGCGATGAACATCAATGGTATTTCTATCCAAAAATGCATCGAGATGAAGTTGTTATGTTCAAAACATATGATTCAAATGAAAAGCCATTCATGCCGACGTTGCACAGTGCCTTTGATGATGCGGTTAATGGCAGAGAAGATGCATCTCCAAGAGAAAGTATAGAAGTAAGAGCTATCTGTTTTTACGATTAATTTTGACTGAGTTTAATGATCCTTTGATCCTGTCTTCCGGACAGGTGATTAAAAATAGGTTTTGCAAAGCAGCTATGACCGAAAGGGTTGCTGGACCAGATAATTTTGCTTGTGAGCGACATCACAAGATTTATGAAAAATGGGCAAGAAGCGGTTCGGGAATTTTACTTACTGGAAACGTACAAATTGATAGATCCTGCATGGAGGGTCCTGCTAATGTCTGCATAGAAGAGCACTCCTACCAGAATCAGATGCCAGCGTTGAAAAAATGGGCAGAGGTCTCTGAGACAGACGGATCTAAGCTTTGGATGCAAATAAGTCATGCCGGCAGACAAACTCCAGGAGAATTAAATAAAGAACCTTTAGCGCCGTCTTCAACGCCTTTAAAAATGCCTGGTAGAAATTTTGGTACGCCGAAAGCAATGACCGAAGAGGAAATTTTGGATGTCATAAAAAGATTTGCTTTTGTTGCAAAAATTGCCCGCGAAGCAAACTTTTCCGGCATTCAGCTTCATTCAGCTCACGGCTATTTATTGTCAGAGTTTTTATCCCCTGATATCAATCAAAGAACAGATGCTTGGGGTGATTCGCTAGAGAATAGAGCAAGAATTCATTTGGAAATTATTAAAGCCTGTAGAAAGGCAGTTGGCGATGACTTTCCAATATCCATGAAAATGAATTCAGCAGATTTCCAAAAGGGAGGTTTTTCTCACGAAGAGTCCATTCAAGTTGCAAAAATGGTCAGCGATGCAGGTTTAGATTTATTGGAAATTTCTGGGGGCACGTATGAGAAACCAAGTCTTCTCGGTTATGACAACGTTGGCATGAATCCAAAAAGGATGGAAAAAAGAAAAGAGAGCACCATTGCGAGAGAGGCTTACTTTTTGGAATACGCTGATGACATCAAAAAAGCTATTTCCATTCCTTTAATGGTCACAGGTGGATTTCGATCAAGAACAGGGATCAATGCTGCCCTTGCAAATAATGCCTGTGAGGTCATAGGAATTGGGAGGCCTTTATGCGCAGATCCATATTCGCTTCAAAAAATGATCAACGGTGAAATTGATCAACTTCCTGATTACGAAAAAACTCTCTCTGTTGGCCCCGGTTGGTTGTCCTCAAGAAGCCCATTCCGTTTAATTCAAGCAATAAATGCTCTTAGTTCGCAAGCTTGGTTTTACCTCCAAATAAATAAAATGGGTG
>VMHT01027430.1_pt1 | contig 15627 bp, 10 predicted proteins | sample 4693611 | NCBI WGS metagenome assembly VMHT01 (sample SAMN12280063, study PRJNA550983) | marine metagenome | isolation source: seawater sampled from same location over 5 years 0.02-0.2 micron viral filtrate | place: USA: collected off the coast of southern California halfway between the port... ... | reverse complement strand
CCAGTTTTCTAGCGATACCAGTGTACATATTCTCACCAGTAAAGTCTATAGTACCTGATTGATCTAATGGTTGTGTATGTGCAATCACAAGATAATCTAAGGTATCAGTATATTCCAATATCTTAATCATAGAAGCCAGAGGGCCTCCATCATATTTTTTTCTTGATAGTCTTTCTTCTTCTATTGAAAGAACAAGTTCACCATCTTTAAGTAAGCAAAGACCAGAGTTATGACCTCTAGCTATTGCAGCAATCCATTGTGTCATTATTTTTGTTCTATTTTTATACCTTGTCCATCTGATTTTAACAGATTTTTAATTTCTTGTTTAAATCCTTTGGTTGACTTGGGTTTTGGTTTTGTTGGTTGATTTAGTGTGAAACTGGGTTTAGGAGCTCCTGAGAATGGTGTTAGATCTTGTCCTCCTGTTGGAGACATTTTATTACCACCCGCTAACTGAAATGCGTCTTGTTGTTGAGGCATTGGTGGTTGTTGAGTCGGTGAACAAGATTGTTCCTGTTGTTGTGGAGGAACAAATGTACCAGTATAGGCTCTTGGTTTACCTAATCTTTTCTTACATGAATCTAGAATTTCTTTAATTTGATCTTTACTCAACTCCATTGCTTGATCGTTGAATCTATCAACTGTCTCGTCCTGAGTAATTCTAATAGGTGCATACTCTCTACGTCCATTTCCAGCATCAATAATATCAAAATCTTTATGGCCAGGATAACTAATATTCTCTGGATATGTGGAACCAACTACTACAGTAGCAGTTTTATTGAGAGCTCTTGCAATATGTTGACCCATACTATCGCATCCTAAGAAGTGATCTGCAACGTCAATGACAGCAGACCATACTCTCATATCACTAATTTGTGGTCTAGCTACTTGATTTTTAGCACTTTGTTCTTTTTCCTCAAGTGGAAAATGAAATTCACTCATTATGATTACTGCATAATCTTTTTTAAGTTGATTTATAATATCAACAATTCCAGTGAGAGACATACTTCTTGATGATGCATCTGCCATAAACTCACCAACTTTTTCAATCGATCTACCAAATGGTTGAACTACAATGACCTTATCTTTCTTAGTTACTGATTTTACTTCTTCTACAATATTATATCCAGAAATAACTTCCATCTTGTTAAGTTCTATCGTAGGTGCAGGCAACTCTCTAGGTTCATCTAAACCATTGATTGCAATATCATATGCCTGTGATAGATTACACTTTTGATTATAGTAATGCCATACTCTGTATGGTTCTGGACTCTCGCAGTCTCTTTGTTTTATATGTTCTTGGAAAAGATTTTTGTGCCAGTGATCATATACCTTATGATCTAATTTTGGATGTCCTTTGAAGAAGTCTGTTCCACCCTCACACACAATAATAAAGTCGTCATGTGTCTCTGCATATTTCTCAAATGCAGGGATTGAACTTATTACTCTGCCTGCACCACCATTAACAAAAAACGCTTTCGATCTCATAGTTTTCATAATTCCTGTACTATATAGTCACATAAAGAATACCTGTGCCAGACGAGGATTTTCCTTAAACATTGTCCTACTTAACTCAGCACCGTGAGTTTGTCTGGACTCATATAACACCATTCTATTATATTTCATCTCACTTGTAAACATGATATCCTTTTTCATGTCGTAATTGTGACCATAGGGATGATCTTCAAAGAATTTATAGAACTGTGTACCACCTTCACACTCATCATCTTTGTTTAAGTATACTAATGCAGCCCACTTAGATCCAATATTATCTTTATGGTGAGTATAAGTATAAACAGTTTTAGTAAATTTTTCCATTATGTCATCATGTGTCGTATGATTGACCATGAACTTCATATTGTCCCACTTCTCTTGAAACTCAGCATCATCATATTCTAGATTTTTCCACTCTTCATGTTGACATAAATCAGAAAATACTGGTTTAAGATTGTCAATCATATCTTGCCTATCTTCTACAACTCTCGATCCTATTAAACCACCACAGATTGCCTGATCTTTTGTTCTTTCACAAGATAAAGCATATTCCCTTACCACATCAGGATTCTTATAGAAATCATCTATGATGAATACTTTTCTGTAAATATAACCATAATCATTGTGTTTCCAATGATCGTAACATCTTTGTATGTGTGAAATTTTTACTGGATTTACTTCAAACATCTAATAAAAAAGATCCCCTTATTAGGAGGATCTTGGTGAATTATTTTATATATAAAAGTTTATGTTGCAGGTGGCTTCCATGCTGGAGTTAGACTAGCATCACCATCAGCAGGGTCTGTTGGGGGATCTACATGTAATGGGTTCATTGGGAACATCATATCTGCAATGTTTGGTTCAACACTTGCTGCTTGCATTTTAGCTGGTAGATCTCTTAGGACTTGACGATATGCTTTTAGTTGAGTCTTCATAGAATCAGGCATGTCTTCTGCAATCATAGAGTCACTACGTTCTAGTTCGTCATTTCTATGCTTTCTAACCATGTCCCAAGTCTTGTCTTCATCTGCACCATTCAACTTTTCTTTAGCTGTAAATGGACTAATAGTAATGTCATCAGGGCCAGCACTGCCTGGATTTGAAACAACAATACTCTCAAAATTGTAAATATCATCTGGGAATAACACTGAAGAATATGTGAATCTATCATATCCATCGGCTGTCAGATCAGGTGAGCCTGGGTGATTTACTACTAAAGAAGGGTCAACGTTTCTGTCTTCTTCTTTTTCATCAACAACAGGGCCTCTGAGTTGACAGATAAGTGTGTGTAGATTTGATCTTGCACAATCTACTTCGTACCACTGAACTACGTCAACTGGTTTTGGACGACCATCTGCAATGTCGTCTTCTGTAAGAGGGCCATACTTTTCTGTTCCATCTGCTCCAATTTGTAGATAGATCTTGTCTGGGCCATCATATGTTTGATCTCTCTGTTTACCATCACTAAATGAGTGGTCTACAAGAAAACTGTTGGGCAATGATAGTTGCCAACCTTGTGAAATAATTTTTGTTGCCATTTCGGATTTATTCGGGTTTACTCCTTCGGCACTATTTATAAAAAAAGAGGGTCTATAACCCTCTTTTGACAAATTTTCTTGTTCGGTTTAGACGTAAGTGATCTTAACAAGTCCTGATCCACCTTGTCCGCCCTGTCCACAGTGACCATCTCCACAGTAAGAAGTAGTAGCACCCTGTCCACCATGTGCGTATGGAACAGTCCAACAACCACAACGAATCCAACACTGTCTAACACCATAACTAACACCTAGAGTTCCGATGAATGGAGCTCCAGTTGGAGTAGCGTCATTGTTGAAGAAACAGTGACAGTTGAAACCGCCAGGTCTGTATGAAGTACCAGCGTGGTTGCCCATCGCAAAGTCTCCACCCCATGCACCAGGCTGAACACAACAATCTTCGTAATGTGAATAACAATGTGCAGACCAGTCGTTAGTGTAACAACCTCTAGGGCCTCCAGTAGCACAGAAATTGGAAAGGTTATATCCATTTACATAGGAAGAACATCCTTTACATCCCAGACATTCTCTTGAACAGCATCTATATGTACCACCAGCACAGACTGAATATACACATCCAGCAGTAGTATCATGAGTTTTTGTATTATAGTATCCTCCACCAGCAGCATGCCAGTTTCCACAACGGTTACAGTTACATTCTCCGTGCCCGTTTCCTCCAGCACCCCATACTTCCCATGTAATTCTTGTTACGTTAGTTGGAACAGTCCAAGCACAGCAACAACCAGTGCTACAAACACTGCCTGGAGCTCCATGAACCCACTTAACACACCAGTTTGAAAACGTTCCAGAAGAAATAGCACTGGAAGGTATAGTACCAGAAACAATCTGATCGTTAGCTACCTGTTTATAGGATGAATAATTTGCCATTGCTTCTTAGAAGTAAGTAATTTTGACTAGACCGCCGCCACCAGTTCCACCTTGTCCACAGTGACCGTCACCACAATATGTGGTCATAGCGTTCATTCCACCGTGTCCATAAGGAACGACCCAGCAACCACAACGAATCCAACACTCTCTGGTTGACTGCATTGCAGTAGTACCAATCAAAGGTGCAGAAGTCGGAGATTGACCATAATGATAACAGTGACACCAACCTCTGTAGGTATCATGTCTGGAGTTTGACCATGCAGAAGTATGGTTTCCCATTCCGAAGTCTCCTCCGTTATTTCCAGGCGCTCTACAACATGCGTTGTCAGAAGTACAAGCCTCAGTCCAACTTGGGTTAGCATTTCCTCTCTGTCCACCGATAGCACAGAAGTTTGATAAGTTGTATCCATTTACATACGAGGTACAACCCATACATCCATAACACTCTCTAGAAAGACATGGATAAACACCAGCAGCACAAACGGTATATTGACAATTACCATTTGTTTCAATCATTTTGGAGTTATAGTATCCACCCTGAGCAGCTTCGTAGTGATGACATCTGCTACATGAACATGCACCAGTACCGTTACCACCAGCACCCCAAGCCTGAAACCACATGTTCTGCACGTTACTTGGTGCAGTCCAAAGGCAACAACAGCCAGGTGAACATCTACACATAGTTCCGAAGAACCATTTAACACCGTAGGATGAGTTAGGTGAACTACTGAAACTAGCAGCGTTTAAACTGTCAGATTGAAGTTGATCTCCATTGACTATTTTGTATGATGAATAATTTGCCATTAGTATCCTAGACGTAAGTAATTCGTACCATTCCAGAGCCGCCTTGACCGCCCTGTCCACAGTGACCATCTCCACAATATGTAGTCATGGCACTCATTCCACCTGTTGCATATGGAGCAGTCCAACAACCGCAACGTATCCAACACTGGTCTAACTGATTTTCTGTACTTGCTACCAAGAATGGAGCACCAGTACTACATGTGTTATTAATATCACCAGTACAGTGACAGTTCCAGTGACCTGAGAAACCGTCTTGGTGTCCCGCCATTGCGAAGTCTCCTCCCCAAGTTCCAGGCGATACACAACACCATGCTCTAGATGTACATACAACAGACCAGTCAGCGTTTGCACAACCTCTTGCACCACCATGAGCACAGAAGTTACTTAAGTTATAACCATTAACGTAGGAAGAACATCCTTCGCAACCATTACATTCTCTTGAACAACATCTATAAACACCACCAGCACATACAGAATAAGAACAACCCCCAGTTGTGGAGATTGTTTTAGTGTTATATGTACCACCAGCAGCACCTTGGAAATGTTGACATCTGTTACATGAACATGCACCTGATCCATTACCACCAGCACCCCAGAGTTCAAAAGTTACCTTTTCAACCCCAGTAGGAACTTGCCAGTTGCAACAACAACCTGGCGTACAATAGCAAGGATGGCCATAGATATGTTTTACACAGTATCTTGGAGCCACACCAGATTGCAGTTTGTCAACACCGACCACACCAGATGGAATCTGGTCTGATCTTACTTGTCTATATGCTCTATAATTGGCCATTTACGATCTCGAAATGAGTAGAATAAAAATCATAATGTAGATAATCAAACATTAGATGGAGAAGATTCTCCAACCATATGAATCACCTGAGAACACTAAACTAAATGCAGCAGATTCAGTTGTAACTGATAGATCTGATGAATCACCTTGAATTAGTTTTCCATTACGAGCGACTGTCAATGCGTTAGAATCAAATGTCTTCGCGACATCATAGAATGTAATTGTAGCACCTAAGTTAGGAGATGCAGGGAGAGTACAAGTTACTCCACCACCGTTTGTATTAACGAAGTAGTTAGTTCCATCAACAACAGATGTACTTGTGTTGATTGTACTGTATGACTGAACACCTGGCTGAATCCATGCAGTTCCGTTGTAGTATTCAAGAGCACCTAATGTGGTGTTGAATCTTAAACAACCAGTGTTGAACTCATCGTCAACGCCGCCAGGTCTTTGAGCGGTTGTACCTACAGGAGGTGTCATCGCCTTAGTACCCATTGAACCACGAGTTACGAATCCCTTAACCGCAAATTCTGTTGGACATGCACTGTTTGAGTTACCAGACATTGCAGGGTCAGCAGAGAATTCAGAGATCGCCTCACCGACCTGACCTCCAAGAGAACCAAGTCTCAATTCTGTCAAACCAGATAAGTTGAACGCAGAAGCATCCAATGTTGCACGACCAGTCAACTGGTCAACGGAGAAGAAGTCTCCAACTCTGAAGTTACCACCTTGGTCGGTTGATACGAAGAACACCTTACCAGGCCCGAACACGTTAGTCTCGTTACCTTGAATAACGTTCGCCAAATTAACGTTTGGATATCCAGTCTCTGTCTTGTTACCAGTACCAACTGCGAGGAAGTCATGTCCTGTTAGTCTTGCCTGTGAGAACAGAGTTCTAACTGTAATTGTAGATCCGTAAGAAACGTTGTCTGGATCTAAGTTTCTAGTATCCCATGTACCAGTTCCTTTCTCAGGTGAGATTGATAACGTAGCACGATTATTGAATACCGTTGCAACACCCGCCGTCGATCCAGCCTTCCACTCGTAGTAAGTGACCGCAGCCGCGACGTTCGTTATAGTGTTAATAATGAAGAACCTATCGGTTGCACCATAGAGTGTGGTTGAGAATCCGATAGCATCACCGACCAGTAGACTTGAGGAAATCTGGTCAACTTCCATAATTGTTCCTTTCTGTCCTGTGACTGAACTTGCTGCCGCTCCAACTGTAATTGAACCAACACCAGAACTTTGTTCTGCACCAGCACCGAACCAGATGATCTCACCGTCTACGAAACCAGTGGTTCCGATTCCAGCGTTACCGTATCCAGCCTGATACTTGAAGTAAATCTTATCAGCAGTGATCTGGTCATTCAAGAACCATGCAGTCGCCTTAGATGTCTGACCGAACATTGTAGCACCAATTGATAATGTTCCCGCCTTAGTTACACCGTTGACTGAAGCCATGTCACCGAAGATCTTAGCAGTTCTTGGAGTTTCATCAGTTGAGAAACCAGATGAAATAACACCGTAGTCACCGTAAGAGTTGTTACCACCAACACCCCTGATTCTTGATCCACCACCTGAGTAGTAACCCCACTTAGCGTAGTATGTGAAACAGGAAACGATTTCAGCGATTGCACCCTTATCAAGAATGTAACCAGCACCGTCAGATGCAACGTGCGTAAAGGCGTCGAACACCATTGATTTCGCACCGACTGAGTGTACACCACCATCGATGAATACACCAACACCACCACCACCGAATCTGCCACTTTCTGTTGCAGGGTCAGAGAAACAAGTACAATCCTTAACGTAAGGTGACTTGTTGTTAATTGGTGAGTCTGGGTTCAAGGAGATGAATACACCAGCAGCAGTTGTTCCAACACCAGTTCTTAGGTTAGAGTTATCAAGAACTAGAGGAGCGCTAGAGTCATATGTGAATCCTTCCATTCCTTTCATGGAAAGCGCCTGAATAGTTGTACCATCAGACATCTTGAACATATGTGATCTCCTGTTAGGAGTACTGTTGTCATCAGATGTTCCATCTTTAGGTAGAACTTGAGATGCCCTCAATGCGTTACCGATAATTGATGTGAATGGTGGAACTGAGATTGGTAACTGCTCATAGAACTGTGAAGCAGATAACTTAAGGATCGCAGGGGTCAAGTCAGTTACTGTACCACCTTCAACGTATGTGTGGTTGATGGTTGAAATACCAACGTTACACTTGAAGTTATTTCCGTCGGGAACTTCAAGAACTTCATAGTAAGACTTGGATACCTTATCAGGATATTTGGTTGTTGTTAGACCAACGAAGGCAGTACCACCAGACTGATATGCGTATGCAACAGTGGAAACACCAACGTTAAGAGCAATTGAGTTACTGTCAGGAACAGCAGTAATTGCAAATTCATAAGTACCTTGAGTATGTACAGCAGGGAACTTACCAATGATTGATGTACTCTCTAGTCCAGCACCAACGTTAATTGTAATTGTGTTGGTTGTGACTGAACTGATGTTAAGAGCTGTGTTATATGCAGGGTCAGGAGATCCGTCTCCAGCAACAGCACGAGGATATGGGTGATCGGTTGAATAACCGTCCATTGAACAACGGAAGGTCATACCTTCTGTCTCTAATCTTACAGATGTACCAACTGTTAGTGAGTGAGTACCGATTGTACAAACCATCTCACCAGTATCTTGGTTATAAGAAACCGCAGTTGGTTTGTGATTTACGATTGGAGATGTACCAACGTTTACAGTGAATGTATCAGTTGTTGTACCTGTAATACTTAACTGTGTTCCAGATGCAGGGTCTTTTCCAGCACGAGGATATGTCTTCTGAGATCCGTTATTGTTCATTGAACAAGTGAACGTGAAGGCATCGTTAGTAATCGTAATTTTATCAGATGTTGATAAACTATGACCAGTAAGAGTCATTACGAAGTTACCAGATACAGCATCGTATGTTGCACCTGTTGGAGTAATGTTTCCACCACCAACAACTTGAACTCCGTTTGTAGCACAACTGTTGAATGTGTGAGTGTAGTTACCACCAGATTGGATGGCGTTAGTTAATGCACTTTGGAATTGGTGAGCAAATCTTGCAGTTCCAGTATATTGTACACTTAAGTTTCTAAGTCTTACCATAGAACCGATGCCAACCTCTGGAGCAGCACCAAGACCAATAGCAGTTATAGTTGCAATACCAACTGCACCGTTGAATGTCATACCAAGAACGTTGAATACGTTACCTCCAGATAGACACTCAAATTGAATATCTTGTAACTGAACGAACGTACCAGTGTTTAGTAGACCATGACCAGGCGCGGTAACTGTTGCCACACCAGTAGGTGCGGTGTATACCATATTGGTAATGTTTGTTGTAGGACGAGCAGCAACGCAAGCCTGTTTAATAGTCTTAAACGCCAAGTTAGGTGCAAGACCATTGTTTGTGTCGATTCCATCTTCGGAGTCAACGTAGTAAATTCTTGTCTGATTACCTACAATCTCATAGCCAGGTAGTCCATTTGACTGAACTGCAAGTGCATAACCTGTAGAACCGATACCGATTCTTTGGTTTCCTGAGTTGTATGTAAGTAAGTCACCCTTAGTATTAAGAGCAGCAGATGAGTCACCAGATGCAAGTACTTCCCATTGAGTACCAATACCAGCAGTAGGAACTACGTTAGTATGTGAGTTACCAATTGAGATGTAAGAATCTGAACCGTATCTTGCAATGTGGCCAGGATGGTAGTTGAAGGTAGTGGAGAAATTACCTACAAAATTAAATCCCTTAACTAGAAGATCCCATACAGCAGGGCCTTGATACTGTGCATCACCTATAGATCCGAAACCAACTTGAAGTGGAGAAACGTTAGTTGTAACACCGATCTTATGACGGTAGATATTACCACCATACTGTGTAAGGTCGCCTCTGTTGAATGTACCTTCTGTGTATGTTCCAGCAGCACCAGCAAGACCATCAGATAAGATACTCCATTTTGCATTTGGATCTGTAGAAACACCCAAATACTGTGGAGGTTGGAATCCAGCGAGAGATGTAGTTATCGCAACGTAAGATGAACCATTATAGTTAACAACGTCACCTGATTGGTATTCGTTGCTAATATCCCATTCGCCTTCGTTATTAAATCCTTTTACATACTCAACAACTTTCGTCATGTCGATGAAAGTGCCTTCTGAAGTATGAGCAGTTGTAACTCTGTAGACTACGTTACCGAAAGTAACAAGGTCATTGATGCGGTAGTAAGTACCAGCGCTCCATGCACCTTTTTGTTCTAGTCCTTCTATGTGAACATTCCAGTTGGAAAGATCTGAAGAGTAGAAGTTACTGGTGCTTCCTGTGGAAGTGTGGTTTGCTACTGCCACATAGGTATTACCACCAAACTTAACGATATCGTCAATTAAGTAGCTTTTGGATACTGTCCAATCACCTGTCCAGTTGAATTTTACTCTTCCAAGTCTAAACTCAGCCATTTTTTCTCCGTGTAATTATCTGAGGGGGGATTTTATTTGATTACTTAGGCCCAATTGTGCTGTAATCATAATCAGGGCCATTAAATCTTATAACGAAAAAGCCATCATCGTCTATGTAATAGTATAAGTTTCTACGATCAAAGCGAATCTGTTGATATTTATCATTCGGATCATCTACAGTTTTTTTAACCGTTGCGATATCATTACGAATGACTGATGTTTTACCAACACCAACATCATAACAACCATAATCAATACCATCACCGAATTCTGGTATAGCAGTTCCATCGTTACGATAGAATTCTCCTAATTCTGTTGAAGCAGCACTAACTTTTGAAAAGTAGAGCATATCGTCTGCATCCCTTCTCAAGGCATACACGAAAAAACCAGAGGATTCTGACGGATCAAAATTTCCAGAAATTGAATTACTTAGCGTAAGTGCCATAGTTAACTAGCCCTGTTGTTGAATACTTTCCAAAGAGTTCCATTCCAAATAAAGGTCACTGACGCACCTGATACGTCCATAATAAAGGGTGAAGATTCTCTAACTAAGTGTCCGTTTTCAAAACTGTATACTGATGTAACACTGACAGGATTAATACTAAAAAAGTTCGCAAAGTCTTCAATCCACACCCAGTCACCAACCGCACGAGGAGTTGGCATGGTTAGACTGTAACCACCCGATGTGTTTTGTGAATCTACTGTATATTTTTGGTTAGTACCAAGTGAATATGCTCCTGACACAAATGTCCATCTTGCTTTCGCAAGTTCAAATCCGCCTGGAGTTGTCCCATCATGAACAACCGCCGTATTCTTATCAGTATCTACTGTTATCTCTGCTAGAGCTCCAGTAAAGTTAAAGTGTTCGGCTGTAGTTCCTTTTCTAAATTGAACCTGCTTTGTCATGAATCAGATGTCAAATAGTTATGCTTCTCCATTTATTTATAGGAATTAAATAATGACAACGTAGGTTCTACCTTGCTCGAAGACGAGGTATTCAGTTTGACCAGCTCCAAAGGTATTAACTTGACCAATACCAACGTAAGTTGCACGAGCTTGAGATTCCTTAGCTCCTGCAAGTCCTTTGAACCTTCCTTGAGTTGTGTAGTTGCCTTTCGATACTGATTCGAGAGCTGTTCCACTGGTCTGGTAAAGAACTGCAACACCAATACCAATCGAAGGTGTATAATCGACAAATGGGTGTACGAGAGAAGTATTGGATATTGTAAATGTTCCTGATGGAACGAAGTCTTGGAAGACTTGGAAGTACCTTGTTGCTCCGTCTCCAGATATTGTTGTAATACCAGATGTGCCTGGATCTCTGTCGTCTCCATAGTATCCGTAAACCTGATTGATTTCGGTAAGGGCAGATGCTCCTTTGAGATCGAAGAGGACTGTACCTTCGACAGAATCCGCTGTGAATCTGAGTATAGCAGATCCAGAAAGAGTTGCAGTACCACTTCCGATTTGTGGAAGTCTTGCACTTTCCAGAGCAGCTCCAGATATTGTAGTAATTCCAGATCCAGTGTATGCTGGAGTGTAATCGATATCTGGATGTGTAAGTTCTCCAGATAGTGTGAGTGTACCAGATGGAACAAAGTCTTGGAATACTTGGAAGTATCTTGTTTCTGCAACACCTGTGATATCTGTAAGAATTGCTCTTGCAGCAGATGGTATGGTAATAGATTCTGCAGCACCAGAGATAATACTGAATAGACCAGAACCAGTTGCGGATAGACGAACACCTGTAATAGGATTGATGTCTCCTCTGAGTGTGAGAGTTCCAGATCCATCGAACTCGTATCTGCGTTGAGCAAGTCCTGTTCCAGATAGTGTGATCGTTGCAGTATCTTCTGGAGTCTGAGCAGAGAAGGATTCTTCTGCCGTTCCGTTGAATATAGAAGTTCCAGCAACAAGTTCTGCAGCTGCAGCACTCTCTGCAATACCACCGATTGCGAATAGAGATCCACCACCGACTTCGGAGAATGTTGTCTTCTCGTCTTGACCAGCACCACTGTAAGTGAATGTACCACCACCGATTTCTGGAACTGTAATACTTTCGATTGTGAGAATACCACCTTCCTGACGAATAGTGATACCACCAGATGTGCCTGGATCTTTGTCGTCTCCATAGTATCCAAATACAGAAATTGGTCTTGCTTCTGCACCAGATGTCTGGAAGTCGAATAGAAGAGATCCAACACCAATCTCGGTAGCTGGAATAAATCTTTCCTTCGCACCGAATTCGACTCCTTCGAGATCTCCTTCTTCGTCTGGGCCTCCAACACCGTTTCCAGCAGTACCAATACCAAGAATGTAGATAACACCGTGAGTTGATATAGGTGCGTTTGTTCTGGATATCGAACGTCCATCGATTTTGAGTGGGCCTGATGCAGCAGGGTATTTCGGAATGAACCTTGTGGTAACAATGCCAGGATCTCCGTACTCCCCACCAGCACCGCCAGGAAGGATAGTAAGACCTGTTTCGATACCAATGTTTCTTTCGATACCATAATGAGGTGTGTAATCGATATCTGGATGATTGAGTTCTCCAGATAGACGCATAACAGCCTTGGAGGACTGTGTAGCGTATGAAAGGTTGAGTTGAGAATATCCACCACCAAAGATGTGTAGATAGGTTCCTTCTGGAGGATCGAAGCTGGATGCAACATCTCCGATACCAGATATTGTTGTAATACCAGAAGCGGGTGGAACGAGTATCCTTTTGTAAGTGGTAATTCCAACTCCACTTTCGATAGTAACAGAACCAGATCCAACAAAGTCTCTTGTACGACTGTAAGTGGTAATTCCAGATACCTCGAACAGAACTGTTCCTTCTGGAGTCTGAGCAATGTATCTTTCTTCCGCACCACTAACAAAGTCGAATAGAGATGTTGTACTACTTGCAACCGCAACTCTCTCTGCACCGATACCAGATACGACAAGTGTACCAGAGCCAGGGAAGGCAGGGGTATATTGAACTCCGCTTGCGGCACTGGAGAAAGTAGCAGATCCGAATGGGAATTGACTTGCTGATGGTGCAGTTTCATTGACCCAACCAGCATCTTCGTATCCTCTGTTGATACCTGTTTGATGAATAAATCCAACATCAAATGGTCTGTCTTGAGTGTAAGGTCTGCCACCAACAGAACTGAATCCAATAGATCCACGATCCTCAGATACTGTATTTTCAGCAAAGTCAAGATCGTAAGAGTCGCTCGCATCGAATGATGGTAGACTTGTACTTCCAACTCCAAGAGAGAATCCGAAACTTGGAATACCACCAAGTGTTCCGAAGTATTCGTTCTCTTGACCAAACTTGATAGAAGATTCGTTGTAAGACTCTGTATTTTTCTCAAAGATCTCTCCACCAATAAAGTTGATGGTTCCACCAAACTCATCAGGTGGAAGTTGAATGACTCGTGAGTAAGTGCTATTAACAAACTGAGGTGAAGTGCTAAGTGTAGCAATACCAACACCAGTAACGTGTGGAGCAAAGTTGACATTTGCAGTACCAGAAAGATACTGATAATCACCAACTAGGTATGCCTTACTGCTGGATTCTGCAGCACCACCAATACTGAATAGTGAACCAGATCCTTCTGGTATGAATGGAGTAATAGATTCGTTACCAGTACCACTAATTGTAAATTGACCTTCTTCACCAAATACTGTGTGTTGTACAGCCTGTGATAACCATAGTTCTCCAGATATGAATATACCAGCATTGTGTGTAGCAATACCAGATTTTCCAGAGGACTCGTATTGAATTGCAGAGGCAACATCGAGATCTTCTGAAAGTAAGAAGGTTGCAGTGGTGGTAGGTGGTATAGAAACAAAACTGTCCGCAGCAGAAGATATACCAACAAGGTTTGGATAATGTTCTCCACCAATTTGAACGTAGTTGAACGCTGGAAGTAGTAATCCCCAGTTCTCTGCTTCCTTCGGTATCGTCTCGTCGTTTGTATTGATTGGCCCCCAGATCTCTGACTGTTGAGTTGGAGTATCGACAATATTTCCCCAATCGTATGATTCTGTTGTCTGATCTCCAAGAGGAGAGAACCAAGAAGGAGTATATACAGGAACTCCCTGTGACATCTCTCCTGTAATATCGAAGAGGTTTGTATTCTCATAATCCTTAACAACTTGAATGTCAGTTGCAGCACCACTAAGATGTAATGTAACTGTCTGTTCGTCACCTTGTTTAACAAGTTTGATACCAGAAACAGATCCAGTAAGTCTAACAAGTGCCTTACTAGTATCAGGAAGTATGACTGTTCTCTCAGCAGCAGTTCCAGATGTATCGAATAGAACTGTACTAGAAACAGTTGCAGGGATGAATGATTCATCTGCACTACCAGATGCAGTGATTGTATCACCGACACCAAAGATTGTACTTTGTGGAGCCTGACTGAAGAAGTTCTCTCCAGATAATGTCGCTGTACCAGAACCAGCAAAAGCAAAGAAACGATCTGCGTCTGCGGTTCCTTCTTTGGTGAATGTACCGACACCATGATATGATCTGACAATGGCATCGTTGCCTTTGACAAATGTTGCTTGATATTCGTCGAGGAAGAATCCACCGACAAGTTGTTGTTCTATTACACCGTAATCTTCAGCAGATGTAACTGCATCTAATATACTTCCGTAACTCTCAAATTCTACCTGATCTTCGTCAGAGAAGGATCTTTCCTTCGCAAGAGAATCGGTAATAGTCTCATCAAACGTGAAACTTGTATTATCGAAGGATGCTCCTTCTCTAACTGTGATTGTTCCGTTATCTTCTTTCTCGAATACGTCAGACTCTGATCTGGCGTAGTTGTATATAACTTTCTCAACATCAAATACTCTCGTATCTCCACCCTTAACTCTAAAGGCGTTCTTGATTACAGGGAGGTATGCCTGATCATAAGGAGTTGTAGTTGCACCACTTAGAGTTACAGTACCACTACCATTATAAGGATAAACTTGGTCTAGATCGGTTACTGATAAGCCAGACTTGGCAATTGCACCAGAACCATCGTAGTTTGCTTTGGATATAGATTCGCTTGCAGTCCCAGATGGGATAAAGATGACAGGCCCTGACGATCCGAGATCTGGTATGACAATTCTTTCGAGACCAGAACCGATCTCGTGAATTGTACCAGAACCAATCCAAGGTGTTACTGCTGACTCTAATGCAGAGTCGTTTACATCAAATAGTACTGTATTTGCGTTCTCTGGAATCCACTGTGACCTACCTCTACCAAACTCGTCTCTTCCGTCTACTAATTCTATTGGGCCGAATGGAACTATATCTGCAGCTGTCGTTACTAATCCATGATCATTAACAAAGAAAAAATCTGCGTCTCTTTCGGGTTCTACATGTTGATTTATGTCGCCATAGTCAATATTCTCCACTGATCCCACGGTGATGTCACCCGCTTGGAATGTAGTGAATTGATCTATCTTCGTATTGTCATAGACAAATACTGTCAAAGAGTTCTCCGAATAAAAAGACCCTGCCTTAGTTATAAAGCAGAGTCCACATATTGATATTTAGTGTTTCTATTAGTCGAGTGCGACGTTTAGAGTAATCTTGATTTGGTCTCCGTTGTTCTGAATGTTGTAAGG
>VMHT01093981.1_pt1 | contig 15629 bp, 8 predicted proteins | sample 4693611 | NCBI WGS metagenome assembly VMHT01 (sample SAMN12280063, study PRJNA550983) | marine metagenome | isolation source: seawater sampled from same location over 5 years 0.02-0.2 micron viral filtrate | place: USA: collected off the coast of southern California halfway between the port... ... | reverse complement strand
AGGTCACGATCAGGTTCTGTTGGACATAGGATAGAGTGGCTGCGCTATCGTCAGCGCCAGAGAACGTCGTCTGACCTGCGGTGGCTGTGTATTTATACTGCAGCAACGAAACACCACCAGCGGAAGTCGCTGCGATCCAGTTAGCACCGTCGTACACGCGCATTTCGCCGTCAGAAGAGTTAAAATACAAGTTTCCGGCAATCAGTGGATCGCCGTCGTTGTTTACTGTCGGGTCGCTTGATTTGCTGCCTAAGTACCGATCATCGAAGCTGTCGTAGGCCGCTGCCGCTGCTGCTGCAGAATTGGCTGCTGCTACCTGTGACGCTGCCGCCGCCGTTGCGGAGGACCCTGCGTTGTTCTCAGATACGAGAGCGTTAGAGGCCGAAGCCGCGCTGTTTGTTTCCGAGCTTGCTGCTGCTGCAGCAGATGCTGCACTGTTGGTTTCAGAAGTAGCTGCATTGGTTTCAGAAGTAGTTGAGGCGGTCTCAGATGCCGCTGCTGCTGCTGCAGATGCGGCTGAGTTTGTCTCAGAAGTAGCAGCGTTTGTTTCAGACGTGGCGGCGCTTGATGCACTAGCAGCTACAGCTGTCTCTGACGCAGCTGCTGCTGTTTCAGAAACAAGGGCCGCATCTGCGTGGCCCGCCGCACGGTTGGCAGCGTCACTCGGGGCCTCTGAGCCCTCAACGCGACCATCTGCGAGTTCTTGGTAAACCATCAGACCTTGCTTAGCGCTGAGGTCTAGGTTATCCGGCGTGATGTCTGCACCCGCCGTAAAATTAACTTTAAGTTCCGACTTACTGACTGTACGTAGAACTTCTACGGAGTCGCCTACGGTGAGCGGATCTAGAACCGTGACCGCTGAGTCATCAATCCATTCGATAGACGCGTACGCAGGGTTACCTGCGCCGTCAACAGCGCCGTTAACTCGTACTGTGACGTCCGAACGTTGAATAAAGCCTAGTGCGAAGTTTACCGCAAATGTCTGCGCTCCACCTGCATAGGTGTATGTATTGGTGGATAGTGCCATGATGGGCTCCTTAGATCTAGGTATCCTCTTAAGTGAGGGGTTAGAGGGGCGACCGAAGCCGCCCCGTTGTATCATCTGTTTCGATCAGCCACGCCGTTGAGCATGTTACTTATACCAACGACGCTAGAGAACGGGAGAACCCGGAGGGCCTTCTTATCTGATCCGTCTGCAGTTCCATTGAACGCCTCAGCCAGCGCGCCGGGTAGGCGTAGAGCATCGTTACCAAGGGACAGCACAGGAGGCATGATCTCAGCGTGCCTGCCGAATTGGTTGAACCGCATGTCGTCTAGGTTCATCATAGTCATCAGAGGATCGTAGGCCATAGGGATAAAGCCGGTCATGTTGCTGTAGGCGAACGCGCGCTTAGCGTGATCTTCTACAGACATGTCGTCTAGCTTACCATCCAATGCCGCGCGGACCAACGAGGACACGCCAGCTGTGGCGAGGCCCATCCCGAGGGCTGCGTAAGCCTGCGGGTCGCTGTGCCTGAAGTTCCTCACGAGCTGCTTCTGCGTAGCTTGCAGAGGGAAGGTCTTCAGGTGGCTCAGGATTGCGCCGAAGCCAGTATGCATCCAAGCATCTTGCTCGCCTGCCATAGCCTTCTGTACAACTTGGTTGATGTTCCTAGTTATAGACGCCCCAAAGATATCCGCGAGATCTGGGTCCCAGCGATCTATATGCAACCTGTTAACAAAGCCCTCTGGACTGAACTCAATCGTCCCGTCTGAGATCAGTTTCTCTAACCGTGCAACTGCTTCGCCGTCTAGACCTAGGTCTCCCCAGAGGCGCGCCTTTACGCCGGATGAGAGCTCTGTGTCTGCTTCTAAGGACTCACGGAGTGTGCGGAAGATCTTATCAGACATCCCCAGAGCAGCCGTCTTCTGCTGCCAGGAGCGCACGGAGTTAAAGAAGCTCACGTAGCTATGAGCGTACGAGGCATCAGAGAGGGCTCTGTCTATCTTAGCTGTGATCGACCCACTGAGGCTACTGGCCTCGTCTAGGCTCAGGTGCTCCGCGAACAGCTTGTGATCCATCCCGATCTCGCCCACCGTAAAGGCGAGGTCGTTCAGGAGTTCCTTGTTGCCGTTCCGTAGCTCAGCCTTCATAGTGGACATAACACCGCGGTTCATCCAGTTCCCTAGTCCGATCTGTGCTGCGATAGCACCGGTCTCCGCTAACTGCGTGAAGCCCATCTTACCGAGCCATGCGAGGTACGTCATACGCTTAGCCAGCGCTACCCCCATACCCTGGGCCTGTGGCCCCTTGCCAGGATCCATGCCAGACCAGCCCTTGACTGCTCCTGCATCGAAATGCGTGAACATAGCCTCGAGCTCATTAGTGGACATAACCGGTTCTCCGAGAGACCGCTGCTCAGCTTGTGCAGCACTGATCACCTCAGAGCGCTTAGCCTTGCTCGTGATACCCTGACGGGCGAGCGCCGCTGATCCAGACACTCCGCGTGTGTAGCGCTGCCAATCACCTACTAGGTCCTGGCTAAGCATGTCCACGATCATGAGCTGTGAGCCGTCTTCTGTGACAATAGGCTCCTGCATATCGACTTCATTCCGGCTCTTAGCGAACCCGGGTTTACCGCGGTCTTCTGCTGCTCCAGCAAGGCGTGCCATGATAGCATCCTGCTCTGGGCCGCGTACTCCAGCCATCTCAAGACTGTCCCGCAGGAAGCCCCTGCCGTCGCCCTGTAGCAAAGAGAACACACTTGTGTCTACGTCTGCATCGCGTAGCTCAGCGCGCCTGAGCACCGCCTCTGCGACTGCGTCTGCGTCTTTACCCACCGCCATACCTGCAGTGCGATATGAGTTCGCTAGAGCTGCAGTGAGGTTCTCGCGTTTAACGATACCTGCTGTGATCATCTCAGAGATCTTAGATGCACTCCAGACCTGTGGTGAGTAGTGCGCGTTGTCCTTGACGTCCTCCAGGCCTTTGATAGAGTGCTGGTCGTCACGCCCTTTCCCGATGATCAAAGAGTCCCGGGCAGCGTTGTCGTAAGCATCTGAGGCGCGTATGACAGCAGGGTCGTTGCTGTACGTACGCCCGTGATTACGTGCGTTCCGCTCTAGCATGACCTCTCTGTTGAACTCCGCCTTGCCTTCCTTAGAGATCCCCCACTTAGTTCCAAACGCGCCTTTACCGTTAACCTGCGCCCATTCATTCATAGCAGACTGCACTGGTAGTAGCTGTGTCTGGATGCGTTTAGAGTACATCTCCGTCATAGCAGCCGCTGTGTCGCGCCCACGGTTAAGCCCGTTAGAACTCTCGAACACCGCGTGTCCCATCCAGTTCAGCACCGCTGATTTCGATGTGTACAGTTTCGTCTGAAACCCTGTGCCTACTCCTGGAGCAGCCCAGCTGTTCGTAGCGACCTTAGTCCAGAACTTGCCTTCGTCCGCCGCGGCCCTGTCGTACATCCCGCTGTCGTAGTTAATACGGTCAGCTGTGTCAATGATGTCTCGCTCTGATGCTGACAGCAGTCCTAGAGGGTCCTGGATATCCCGCTTAACAAACACACCGCCGCCGATCTGCGCAGCACCTACTGTGCTAGGGCCGTACTCCCCTTCCCCGAAGGGGGTCTGTGGCGAGCCCGCTGGGACGGTGTCTACAGTCGCCGCTAGGGTAGGGTCATCTGTACTCATACGGCGCATGTAATCGTCTTCTAGAGCCGCTAGAGGGCCTCGTAGGTCCTTACCTGCCGCGCCTCCCAAGAAGCTCCCTAAGACAGCGCCACCGAGGATAGAGGACACGAGTTCTCCTTCCCCTGCAGTCTCTCTGATATGCGCATCGTATGCACCTACTAGAGCCCCTGCCTGAACACCGCCTACGGCTCCCTGAGCGGCCCCTATAGCGCGTTCGCTCTTAGTCATGGCAGCTACCACCCGAGCTGTCTTAGCAGCCCCGAACATGCCTCCTGAGAGGAACACAAGCGGCGCGTCTACGTCGATCAGCTGGCCCGCGAGTCTAGTGACTCCGCCATCGAACTGATCTGCTGTTTCTGTCTGACGCAGGAGGTCTGCGAGTATCCGCGCTCGTATGCGCTCTGCGCCTTCTAGGGTATCTGCGGACATGATGTCTTCGTGATACTGTGAGGGGATGCCTTCAATTAGTTCCGCGACGTGGTCTCCTTTGACGTACGCCGCGCGTTGTTTGTCTGTTCCTGACGATCCTCCTAGAAGTCCCGTGAGTGCCCCTGATAAGGCAGCACGGACTTGACCGGGATCGCTGATCGGGCGGCCCTGTGGAGTGGTCGTTCCGATTAATTCTGGGTTCTCTGCGGCATACGCTTCTGCTGCTGCGCTGCCTTCTTGCCCTGCGCGACGTATGCCAGCTGCTAGAGCAGTCTCTTCGAAGCCTGCCTGCAGATCTTCCTGAAAGCCGCGCTGGCGCTGTATTTTTAGCTTATGCCGCATAGCGTCGGAGGTCTGGAATAAGTTCGGTGCTTCTACGCCGTTGCGTTCAACGTGCTTATCAAAAATGTAATCCGACATGCGGCTCTCCTTTAATTCCCCCACCCCGGCAGAACACCGAGGTGGGTAGTAGTTATTCAGACAGCTCTTTCTGTCTTCTTAGTGCGAACACAGTACCTGCAGTCGCGAGAGGGATCTGGATCTCGGGACCGTAGTCCCCAGCCTGATCGAGTACACGGATACCCACGAAGTGCTTGCCATCTGTTCGTGAGACGTGCGGGCGCACGCCACGGTTAGCCACCGCAATCGCATCCAGTGTACTGAAGGCAGGTTGCTCAACGCCCCCTCCCCAGGTATTAGCGATAGTATCGCCTATGGCGCTAAGAGAGGGCGCGAATGGGTTCGCTTCCCAGACGGAGACCTCTGAGATCCACGCCAGAGTCGGGTCGGTCTCACTGAGGTACGCGAGGTAGTCTGTGATGACTTCGTTCTCAATACCAGGCCGTTTGTACGTGGACGCTAGGTCCCCGAACATCTGGTCGAGCATGTTGTACCCTGGTTCCATGACGTGTGCTGTACCGCCTATAATAGCTGTACGATCCAGGACAAGTGCCTGTGCTCGTTGAACAGCGATAGCAGTACTCATCGCAGGATCCTCTTTAATGAGGCGGTGCGCTTGTACTGTAACAGCCCCTGCGAGCTCCTCGAACGTCGCGTCAGAACCGGCCTGGGCCTGCTCTACGTTAGTCTGCTTCCATGCTTGACTGATGTCAGTGTCGCTATCGAACATGCCCTGAAGTACACCGATGTCTTCCTGCTTCATCCACTTACGTACACCTGACTCGATTTCCGCCGCTACTCTGTCTTTGACAACAGGAGAGAACGGTTCAGAGATACCGTAGCTGGTCTCCCGTGCACGGTGCGCAGCCCAGATCGCGTCACCTACGCGCTGAGGATCTGTGAGGTCCCCTTGCGCAGACTCAAAGATCTCTGCCATGATGTTAGTCGCTTTCGGGTTAGACAGCATAGAGTTCGCCGCCTTTGGGTTGTCGTTGAACAACCGCCCGTACTTCATTACGGTGGCGATAGCCGCTGGTGTAGGCTTGCCGTCCTGCCCTACAGAGTTCATCAGATTTGATGTAGCGGACGCCTGCTCGTCCCGGGTAACCGCTCCAGTGTCCACTGCGCTGGCTTCCATAGCTTGGGATACCAGACCTTGGATCTGGTCGTTCTTAACAGTCCCCGATGCGACGCCGTCAGATACTTGTTTACTGATGGTAGTCAGGAGCTCTTTGTCATACCGTGCGCGTTGCTCCGGAGTTAAGCTCCCGAGGTCCTGCATCTGCGCAGCGCGCTTGATGATAACCCCGTCTGCTTTGTACTCCTCGATCTTCTTCTCAGCTGCCCGCTGCGCTTTCAACACGTCACCTGTGACCTTAGCTGCAGCAGTCTCTTTAAGAGTAAACCCAGCTTCGCCGTACAATCTCCCGACGTCCTGTAGATACTTCGCAGATGCTGCATCAGCCTGCTGAACAGTAATCCCAGGGGTATTGAGTGTCCGTGTGAGCCCGTCGTACAGTACCGCTTGCTCTACCTGTACCAGCTCAAGAGCCTCGTCCTTAGCGATGTCCGCTGCATCCGCAGTGTTCTTCCTAGCTGCTGTTGCTGCAGCCGTGATCGCTGAGTTCACGGTGTTCGCTTGCGCCAGCGTCTGAGTAACCCCGTGTTTATCTCGGAGCTGCTCCGCCTGAGCACGGAAGGCCTGTGGTTGCACTGTACCGTTGTCTAGACCGATCTTCAGTTCAGCTAGGTCATCAGCGTACGCGATGTCAGCCTCAACAACAGCCGCATCTGCCTTTGCTGTAAGGATCTTGTCACGCAAGGTTCTAGCAGAACGTAGCTCCGCCTCTGACTTAGTGAGTCTCTCCGCGGTGGAGTAATGCAGCGCCTCGCCATTAGCTACGGATGATATGCCCTCCGCGTACGGACGCGTCTCAGATGTACGTACACCGGCAGCTTTCAATCCCGACCAATCGCCCGGTCCCCAAGATTGTCCAAAAGTGTCGGACCCTTCATCCGTGTCCGTCCAACCGTATTTGAACTTGTCGCCGTTACCCGGACCTGCGTTATAACCTACCGCTGCGGCCTCTATGTCGCCATCATAGCGCTTTAAGAGCATTGCCCAGTAATCTCTACCGACCCGCACGTCGTCTGCAGGGGTACCGTTAGAAGGTACGATACCATAACCGGGATCGTCAAGTGTCTTGGGCATAACCTGCATAGCGCCCTGTGCTCGGTCCCCGGCGTTTGCGCCGGATGTAATCAAGGGGCCGATAGCGTTTGCATCTCCACCGCTCTCAAAGTGCTCTACGATGTCTTGTGTTAGGCGAGCTACCGCATCTATATCACCCCGTGCGATGGCTGTACCTATATTAGCTACCCGAGCACGATCTCCGTGGTCTTGGGCAGTAACAGCACCGTTGTACGCAGCACCGCCCTCTGCGGCGCTCATGGTGATGTTGCGTCGCCCATAGATAGTAGCCAGTGCCTCTGCAGCTTCTGCTGGCTCAAGATCGCCTGCCTCAAGCCGCCGTTGAAAGTTACTGAGTGCCTCTGTGTGTTCCTCGTCGTAAGTGCCGCGAACACGGTTCTCATAAGCCTGCTGTGCATTACGCATGGTCTGTTTCTGTGCTGTGGACATCTTATCCATCAGACCAGACTGCTTTAGCTGCTGGTACGCAACAGGGTTCATGTTTTCGAACGCCGCGCCTACACCATCTACGACCGCGCTCATACGACGGTCTTCTGATAATCCAGCAGACGGGCTGCCCGGTCCACCTGCTGCGTTATCCAACAACGCTCCAAAAGCGGACGCGTCTTTAGACAACGCATCTACGGACGTTACTAGAGACTTGTACGCCTCGCGCTCTTGATATCCGAGGTGTGCAGATGTGTGCTCTGATACCAGTATAGGCATCTGTTCGGACATTTGCTCACGTACCATACGCGCAGTCTGTGGATCTAGGCCGTCGATCTGTGCTTCCATCCGGGAGATGTACTGTGCACGGAACTCGTCTGGGTCTTGCTCATACTGCGATTGCTGGATCATGTCTCGCTGCGTGGCGAGCATCGTCTGAGACAACGTCTGAGCATTCATGACACGGTAGCCAGAGAGCGCCCATTTGTCGCCCTCCATCTCCACCGCTTCCATGGTCTTACCCTGCTGGTAAGCCATCTGACCGTCCAGAACAGCCGCCTCTCGTTGCGTGTTCGCTAGAACCTGTAGCTTATCGCCCGCCCACTTGTTAAGCGAGCCTGCGATCTCTGCAGAACGTTTGACCCCGTATTGCGCAGCTGCGTCTGAGTAGTTCTGGCTATGTACCTGTACTTGTGGGGCAGATAACGGAGCAGCACTACTGACTACTGGCACGACTTCTGCAGCACCCGCGAGACTATCCGTCACGGCTTCGCGGCGTTCTATTCCTTGAGCCATAATGCTCTCCTTGTTATCTATTTAAGCCAATTGGCCCATACATCTGTAGTCTTGCTACCTTTGGGTTGGTTGGCGTCGTAAGTGTCGATAAGTCCTGTGGTAAGGCCGAGTAAGGCGGACGCAGCAGACGGTGCGGGAAGCACATCAGCTACTCGCTCTGGGAGTACTGAGATATCTTCTCCCATGATCACGGCTCTACTGGTGTTCTTACGGTCCTCTTCCAAGGCCATGATGGCGGAGTCAGAGTTACGTTGCCGCGCATCGTGTGCGTTAAGCGCAGAGCGCCGTAGGCCAAGCATAGTTGCCCGGACACTGCCGCCGCTCACACCTGCCGCGGCAGCACTAACAGCCGCCGCGCCTTGGTCTTTCATGGACTGCGTCTGGATAGCCTGTGCTAGACGAGCACCCTTATCCTGTGTCTGTATTTGAGCGCTAGTCACAGCGTTTTGTCTAACAGCGCCACTGAGCTTGTTCATAGTGTTTCTATGCGCCTGCGCAGCTTTTTGCATGCGCTGCTCAGTGTCTAAGATCTCGTTCTTAGACGCGTTTATCGCAGTCTCGGCCTTCATACTGTTATACTGGGAAGATGCGTCGAGAACCTTAGCCCCCATACCCAACAGCATGCTAAAATTTGATCCCGCCATTAGAGTCTCCTTCCGCGAGTTAATACTTGTCCCACCCACTCAACCTCGAGGATTGTCATAGGACGTACGTCTGATGAAGACACTGTGAGTTCTGACCAGTCGCTTCGCTCACCCCACGGGATGACGAACTCGCCTGTCCGAATACCTATGCCTGCCGGATCTTCTGGGTCAAACGCAGTTACAATCTCTTTGTTGTTAAACTGCGCGTCCTCAGAGCGATACCGCGAGGACATGGTAGAGTCCATGTAACCAGACTCGTCGAAGTACACAATGAACTCTGTGACAACCAGTTTGGTGTTCTTCACTGCGCGACCATCTTTGTCACGTATAAACGGCATAGTTGGTTGCACAATCGACTCGTACGCTAGACCAGCAAGAACAGTAGCTCCATCAGGTGCTGTACGATCAGAAACCAAATACCGCCAGAAGCCTGTACCAAGATCTGTGATGTTTACAGAGGATATCGTCTGTCCCGGAACAGCACAGCCTGTGCCTTGCACAAGCAGAGCGTTTGGCCAAGGAAGATCTATGTAAGTTTTAGACGCTTCCGCTGCACCGACTTCGACGTAATCCGTCGCCACGTAGTCTGACAAAACATAGTTCCCAGATACCGCTGCCGCTGTATAGTTAGTCAGGATATCCAGTTTAACCGGGTAACCAGTCTCGACGTTTGCCGGGATGTCTAGGTTCATACTGGTCTGTACGTAACCTAGTACAGCATCGTACATCAAGATGTTAACGGAAGATCCAGCGAACAGTACGTTCTTTACGGGGTACGGGAGCACCCATTTAGACCAAGACGCCTGCGCCTTTGTCTGATCTTGCCAGTAGTACTGGTGAACAAACAAGACGTTCTGTGTAGACGGGTCGTCGGTCTGCACGATCACGAACGAGAAGTTGGTACTTGCCGTAAGGTCTGTAATCTTACCCCGCATGTACTCATCTTGAGTCTGCGTGATAGACATCGCATCAGACGCATCCACAGACGGCTCTGAGAAGAACTCTTTGACGCCTGCGAAGCTGCCCTGCTCAAATGGAAATAGTAACGTACGGCCTGTAGATGCAGGACGTGCGCCTTTACCCATCTCAAAGTTCGTAGTCTGAACCAAAGAGGCGTTTGACGGCGTTAGTGCAATAGATCCTGTTATCAAGAACTGGCTGTAGTCTGCGAATATAATCAAATCGCGGTCGAAAGGTACAATCCACTCTAACTCGAACTCACGCTCGGATGTAGATACGATGCTGATCGGATCGGATGCTACCTCTGTTGTAGCAGAGCGTTTAAAGAAGTCGCGCGGTTTCTCTGTACGGGACATGGCTACGTACGGGCCAGCAACAAATACAAGCCTTGATTGGAAGCCGTTGATGTCCCGGAGAGTGTTTCCCACGAAGTCTGGTGCAGGGGAGGTAACGGAGTCGCCTACGCGACGCCCTAACCATTCGCCTTGCGATAGATTGAATGTGGTTGTGCCTGTGCGTGTCAGGATGTGTGGCATAGTGCTCAAGTCGAATTGAGACACCTCGCTAGGATTAAACCACTCTTTCCATATACCCGCTGAACCGAAGCCCGTTCCGACCGTCTTACCTTCTATCTCGAAGCGCATCCAGACGTCGTCCTCTGCCCCCGTCACGCCCTCTACGCGGACCAGAGCACCGTGTACCGCCAAGGGCGTTAGGTCTTCTAAATTCTTCGCTGTATTGGTCTGTGCCCGTAGGACTAATCCGTTAGATCCGTCAGATACTGTTAGCTTTAGATCAGGCGCACCTGTGATGCGTACGACGGAGTCCTCTACGGAAATCACTGTACCGCCCTTTATGTTCGGGCTGGCTGCTAGAGAGGTTTTTAGCTGATCTGCTATGTAGTTCGACGCAGACTTAGCTGCGTCACCCGCTGTCGTGCCGTCGGGTGCCGTGTACGAGCCTGTTGCTTTAGTACCGTCGGTGTACTCCAGGCTAACTGTATACGTGTGGCTGAACTGCCCGCCGAGACATACAACGTATCCCTCGTCTAAAACCACGTCCGCCAGCGTTGTGGCAGTAGACGGGTCCATCGCAGTAACCTTCTCCCTGTTTAGCAAGTAAGGGATCTCGTCGTACACGTACAGCTCCATATCGGTGCCTACGTAAGACAAAGTACCCGCATCTGCGGTACATGTCATGTTTACACCGGCCTCGTCTAGAACCTCCAGCACGCCTGCTTTAAAGCCTACCTGAAATCTATCGCCGTCAATAACAACATTACGGAAGTCTAGATCGGCAGACGCGGTCGTGTTAAATGCCTGTAGGTCCGACGCAGGGCGGGATGTTAATCCCCGCACAACGTCAGATACCATGTTAATTTGTTCAGTAACCTGGCCATCGTTTCGGATGTGCGCAGGTTGCTGGCTCACGCCTTGCAGGAGTGCGCCGAGTGTACCGGATACTGCCATAGTATCTCCTCAGATTATACGAGTGATGGGGTTGGCCGTTGAGGCCCGTCGTGTTATAAAGTTAGCGTAGCCCTTGCCAGCGAAGAAGTTGGTGTCGGTGTGCTTCATGTTCAATGTAATGAGCTCAAGCTCTTTTTCAGACACTGCTTGTGAGTACATCTGCAGCTTGTTTCCACTACCGTCTTGATCGAGGTAGTACATCATACGCGCCTTTGCACGGATGAACTGGAGGGCCACGGGTGGCATATCCTCGATAACAAGCTCTGCAGTAATAACGCAGTCTACTGGTTCGTTGATGTAGAACGTGTAATTGCCGTTGTCGAACAAGTACTGGCCCCGTATTGCGAAATCTTTGGACGCGTCTGCGGGATCGCAAGACAGTGCGTTACTGGGAACAACGATCTTGCCCTCTGAGTTGGGTGACAGTGTCCGGTACGTTGTGTTAAACCACAGAGGTTTTGAGGAGAACTCCTCGACAACTTCAGACAGGATCGCATCAGCTGTCACATAGTTTGGGTGTGCGACGTCTGCGGCGGCAAGCCTTGCCGTGCCAGTTGTCGCCAACATGCTGTTGATTAGATCTAAGCGTGTGGCCATTGTGAGCCTCTCTCGTTAAGGGTTAGATTTTCGTTTGTGGTACACCCGCAGGGGAGAGACCAACAGATGCACTACAAACGAAAAAAAGCCCCCTCCGGTTAGGGAGAGGGCTGGTTAGTATTACAGGATGGATTGGATCGCGTAGCAACCGTCGGGACGGTTGAAGTTCGCGCCGTACGCCATCAGCGAGTCGATGAACCACTGACGCTCGATCTTGCTGAAATACACATCCGAAGTCAATGGGATGGTTTCACCTGCAAGGATCGCGGATGGGTGCAGAAGCAGGGCTTCCGTACGGGCTTCCGCAGCGCTGACGTTATAGAAGTTGCTGTTAGCAGCGGTGGACAGCGGGTGGCTGGAGATTGCAGCTGTAGGCAGACGGTTAGTAGCTACAACAGGAACACCCATTACAGTCTTGAACTTGCCGTTAGCGAAGTCGCCGTTCTCAGTGGAGTAGTCTTGGTTGACCAGCTTGTCGTTGTTCAACAGAACAGCGTACTGCGTTGGGGTCACGAACCATACGCACTCTTCTGTGTCCATGTCGGCTGTTTGCATAGCAACAACACCAGTTTCCATGGCTGTGTACAGCTTGGTTGGGTCGAGCTCGTCGCCTGCAGAGGCCAATGTCGCGGTTGTACCGGCACCGAAGGCACCGTTCAGGCCAGCAGGAGCGGAAGCAGCTGCGCCTTTGATACCTGCGATGATCAGCGACTCGTCAAACAACTTGCCGAGCTCTTTACCGTGGTCCATACCGAGCTCTTTACGAGCGTTGAAGTCGATCTGGAACTCGTTCAGGAGCGAGCGGTTGTCACGGGCCATGACGACGGTGTCGATGGTCAGCGAGGTTGAGCCAAAGTTGGTCTTGGTAGCAGCGGGACGTACGCCTGCAGTCAAGGTAGTCAGCGATGTACGACCGACGCGGCGGTTAAGTACAGTGTCTGTGCCCTTGACGGATTTGATGTTGACGAAGTTACGCATCATCGACTTTTTGGCGAATTGAGAGTCAACAAATCCACCGTACTGTTCGATCATGTCGGCAACTGCCAGATCTGAGAGGTGTGTTGAATCTGCTGGAATGTTTGCACCTGACATCAGGTATCTCCTTTAAGTGGCGTTATAAGCCTTGTTTGCGCCCGAGGTTCCGGGCTGCTTGGATGGTCGCGATCTCTTTATTAGACGCACCTTTACGATGTGCCTTATCAAGAGCGGCGACGTACTCTGCACGTGACATGGCTGTGCGGGCCGGGGGAGATGTCGAGGTAGCCTCAACACGGGTAGATGTTGTACTAATGCTGGAGTTCTGTGGGGCCTTGTTGTATGCCGCAATGATCTCAGACACAGCGAAGCGCGCCTGCGCTCCCCCATTGTCGATCATAGGGCGGTACTCAGCTAGGGCCTCTTCAGACATGTTCTTAGATGCCCATGAGGATGCCTTGTCCCAGTTGTCTTTACTTCCAGCGGCGGCGTGTACAGCCTTAACGGCCTCGGCAGTCTTCGCAGCTGTTTCTGCGATGAATGCTTTGGTGCCGGTAAGGATGATCTCTGCAGCGTGCTTACCAACCTTATCGGTAAGAGCGGCCTTGTCGATCTGTGTGGCGTCACCCGCCATGACGGCGTCATACAGAAGCGCCTTAGCATCCTCTGTAGATACGCCGGAGTTCTGCAGCATACCGAGTACACTGTTACCGACATCTGATCCGGAGTCGCCCCAAACCTCTGTATCCAACTCGGCGTCCGCCGCAGCGTCTGCCGGATCGTCTACAGGATCGTCCGCTGGAGCGTCTTCAGCAGCTTCTTCGGGTTCCACTGCAGCGTCTGGCTCAACAGCCGCTTCTGCGAATGTATCTACAGACGGGTCTGCTGCGGGTTCTGTAGACGCATCCTCAACAGGAATGTTTGGGACATTTCCCGCCGTACCTGTGGATGTGTCTTCCGGATTGTTTGGGTTGATTTCTTTGGGTTCGTCTGGCAAAGTATTCTCTCCTTACTTTGGTTGTTGTGCGTCTACTGCAGCTTTACCTGCATGCTCTGCTACGTTAGCCGCGCCCTGCTGCTGCTGCATCCGACCGGCCTCTGCCATAGCGGCTTCTTGGTTGGCTTGCATCTCTTCCGGTGTATTCAGGAAGGCTTGTAGATCGACTGAGCGGTTCGTAAACACGAACTTAGCAAAGCGCAGGGGGTTCATGGCACCGCGGATGTCCTCTGGTACAGCCTCCATCATCTGAAGATCTCCGACAGCCAGTCGTAGGTTGTCTATCTGACCCTCACGGGACAGTGACTCTAGACCGGTCGTGACGAGTACCTCGAATGTTGAACTGTCTTTACCGATCTCTGCTGCGAAGTCTACCTGACTGATCGCGTACTCTGCCTCACGCTGTTGCCAGCTCTGTGCTAGTTGTGAGTACAGACCACCGAAGGCGCTCTCTAGCTCATTAGCAAGCATGCGGATCTCCGCTGCGGTAACACGTTCTGCATCGCGTACGTTGGACATGAGGAACGCTTGTGCGAGTTCACCTTCCCACTTACTGATCAGCTCGTTGATGGTACCTAGATCGCCACGTGCCCGCATCTCTGGAACACTAATGTCTTCGGCATTTCCGGGCCAGTACGTACCACGTGGGGCTGCGTTTAAGGCCGCTAGGTCCATAGACAACGGGCTACCGGGCCGAACGAGGAACTTTATGTCTGCTACAATAGCAGTGAGATCCATTAGCGCTTCGGTGCAGACGTCTACGTTGTGGAACGTGGTTGCGTAATCTTCTACCAAACCTCGGCCGTAGTGTTCGCCGGGGTGGAGAGACCAGTCCAGAACCAGTAGATCGTAGTCAGCATCGTTCAGATACGTCTCGGTATCTAGAGGCACGCTATCGGCCTCTTGAGTAATCTTCCAGCGCTTACCCACATACTCATACATAGTGAGCAGCTCCATGTCGTCCTCATCCTTCACGTTAGGATGTACTTCACGAATACTCTGTTGGGTTTCCTCGTCAAATGTGCTGAAGCGTTTCTTTTCGCACAGTACGACTTTGCGCTCTGCACCTAAGATGTCTCTCTCGACACCGTATCGGTTAACCGGATAGACTACACGAGATCCGTCTTCCATCCGCCGCAATAGTACGTTTCCTGTGACGATCAGATGCTTTGCTGCGAGGATCGCAACTGGACGGTATTCTGTGAGTTTTAGCTTACGGATAGCCACCTCTTCTAAGCGAGACGTGGCGTCACGAACAGCCTCGGCCATTTCGCCCGACTGTTGCTCACCAAGCTCTTGCTCGACCTCCATCTTAGCTTCGGGGGTCATCGCCACTGTAAAGAACGGGCGGCTGATAGGAAACAACACCTCTACGATACGGTTCGCCAGGTGGTTCACCAAACGGGCACCTGTAGGTACGTTTCCTTTAGATTGCTCCTGACCTTCAAAGCCCTCTGGTGGCATAACGGCAGGTATAGTCCAGCGTGCGTATTCTTCTGACCTCTCGATCAGGTCGCCCTTGTCGGCAGTCATAGCTGCCCACGTGTCGCTTATTCGTTGAACGATCTTCATCACAGACCCCCAACATTAGTTGGGCCGCTAAATAAGCCGCCTACCGCTGACTTTGACTTCTTCTTCTTTTTGCCGCTGACGTCTTTCTTATTCAGAGCAGTCAGCGCTGTATCCGAAGCCTCTTTAGAACCCAAAACTACTGTAGCCTTCTTGCCACCAGCTGCCTGTGCGGCTAGATCTGCTTTCTCTTTCGCGGTGACGCCTGCCTGTACGTTAAGCGCCTCCACCCGCTCTGCCTCGATGCGTGCGCGTTTTTCTGCTGCTAGTCGAGTTTCCCGCTCAGCAGAGAGCATATCCGCGGCGCGTTTGTCTGCTGCTGCTACAGCCTCCCGCTGCTCTTTTTGTCTGCGAAGAGCCTCGGCCTCTTGTTTCTTGGCGTTTAGAGCTGCCTCTGCGGACTGTCTGAACCTTTCAGCTGCTGTTGCCTTCTGTTGTTTCTTTGCTGCTAGTGCGCTACCTACCCCTGCAGCTGCGCT
>VMHT01085070.1_pt1 | contig 15635 bp, 18 predicted proteins | sample 4693611 | NCBI WGS metagenome assembly VMHT01 (sample SAMN12280063, study PRJNA550983) | marine metagenome | isolation source: seawater sampled from same location over 5 years 0.02-0.2 micron viral filtrate | place: USA: collected off the coast of southern California halfway between the port... ... | reverse complement strand
ATGTTATTTTGAATGTTATTTTGAATGTTATTTTGAATGTTATTTTGAATGTTATTTTGAATGTTATTTTGAATGTTATTTTGAATGTTATTTTGAATGTTATTTTGAATGTTATTTTGAATATAAAATTGATATTTTATATATGCTTTTATATTAATGAATAAAAGCATTGGACAAGCCACTTTAATTTATAGTTCAACGATGGACGATATTATTATGGATGTAAATTATGAAGAAAATGTTATTCCATATGCTGATTTTAGTTTAAATGAAAACCCAAACGATACTATAGCGGATGTCTTTCATTTTGAAGTGGAAACCGCTATTGATACTGGTAATATTAATATTATAAAAAACGCCATTAAAGATTATGGACATTTGTTAGATCATTCATATATTACTTGGGCAAATAGTATTATGATTGAAATGTTGGAAGAACAAATGGAAGATATAGAATTAAAATGATTTTAATGATTTAAATAAAAAAATTATAATTTTTGTGAAATTTTTCTATTTTATCTATTTCATTTTGAGAGAAACTGAAAAAAGTATATATAAGATTATCCCTTTTCTCTCTACTAACATTTAATAAATTTGGAAATTTTTCTATATTATTTATATTTGGTATAAATTCAAAAGCATAACGCTCTAAGTAGCGCATTCTATAGTTAGTGGTAGAAAATAAAAATAATGCTGTTTTTGTTGAGAGAAAGGCCTGGATTTGTAGTAATTCATTTTTATTATAATCTTTTTCTAAAATTATATAGTTATCTCTCGTACTTATTCCATATAATCCTGAGATATCATAATAAGGAAAGCCATACATCTTATGTGCCATTATTAATTTTGGTTTATTATTAAATTGTTGTGCATTATTTGAATAATTTATTACTAATGTTGGAGTGTTGTTTGAGAGAAGAGTTGTTTTTATATTACTATGTATTGTCTTCTCTCCAAAAACATTGTTAAAAATTGAATTTTTTGAAGTTGTAGATGATTTATATACCTTAATTGAACCATTGATATTTGTAAATTCTAAAAGTTTATTTATTATATTTATACCATTTATCGGTATTGGGAAATTTGGTTTTAAATTATAATTTATAAACTTTTCATTTAAATCATCATAAATATTTATTATTTTATTATTATTTGTATTATTTGTATTATTTGTATTATTTGTATTATTTGTATTATTTGTATTTTGTATTAAAAAATAGCATGTTGGTGTTTGTGCGTTATAATTAAATGCTTTTTGTGTTTGACTTGTAGAGAGACATACTAATTTTATTATTTTTTTATTTGTTAAAATATTGTATAAACCCGCTTTATCTGGTTTTAACCATAATGAAGGTATTATACAACTCAAAAAACCATTGGGTTTTAATAAACTTAAACTTTTTTTTATAAATTCTACATATACTTGTTTTCCATCATCTGTTTTTTTAATATTACTATTTGTTGGTGTCTTCAATTTACCATTAATATTATATGGTGGATTCCCCACTATAAAATCAAAATTTGAATAATTATTATCTTGTGATGTGTTTAGTGCCAAAAAATCTTCATCTATTATATTTGCGTTTTCCGTAAATAAATTTTTTAATTCTTTAATATGTTCTGGGTATATTTCGACCATGTATAACATATTTTTAATTATATGTTGTTTTCTCTCTTTTAAACAAGTAAAATTATTTGATAAATTATTATTAAGACGATTAAAAATATTAAGACTAAACGCACCATTTCCAGCACCTATATCTAACCATTTTATATTGGAATCTTTAAAATATTTTTCTGGTATTAAGTCTAATATATTATTTACTAAATTATTTGGACTATATATTATCCCATAATTTATAATGTCTTCTTTGTTTGTAGTATTTAAATTATTCATATAAACATTAATAATTTAAATAATTATAAAATAAAAAAAATATAAATGTATTAATTTTTTAATTTTTTAATTTTTTAATTTTTTATCTTAATTCAAATGGATCATGTGAATTTTTATGTTTTAATGTTTTATTTGTTGCTTTTCGCTCCTTATTCTCTTTTTTTTGAATATTTTTAATTTCTTTAATAATAAATTTTTCATTTTTAACAATTGATTCTACAATTGGAATATACCAGTGTCTAAATATTTTGCGATTTTCTGGTTTTTTTAAATCATCAATTTTCATCCATTTGATTTGTGTTTTTTCAAATAATCCACTATGATATGTTTCGATTTTTTCTTTAAAATGTAATTCTCCAAAATTATTTACATTATTAAAATAATAACATATATTTTCATCATAATCTGTTTTAAAAATATAAGTAGTATATCTTTCAAAACATATAGATAAAACCATATTAGGACTTACTGCATTTTCTAGATCTTCATTTACTCCTAAAAATCCATTTAACTCTTCCCCTCCCTCTCTAATTGCTGTTTCAAATGGTTTTTCTTTTTTATCTGCTGTTCCGCCAAAATCACACCATAATCCATTCTTTCGTTCTTGTCCCATTAATAAAAATAATACTCCTTTATATAATGTCACTGGTAAAATTCCTGCTCCCATTATCTTATGTGTTACTTAATAAAATAATATAAAAAAAATTAATATCAATTTTTTATATTGTTTTAATTTTTATATTGTTTTAATTTTTATATTGTTTTAATTTTTATATTGTTTTAATTTTTATATTGTTTTAATTTTTATATTGTTTTAATTACTTCTTGTATGATTTAATTACTTCTTGTATGATTTAATTACTTCTTGTATGATTTAATTATAAATTTCTTTACATTACTTCAAGATATGACTTTGTCTTTTTATTTTCATTGTTAATTGGTGTCATTTTAGATTCCATATTGAGACTATTTTTATATTCAATCTTTATTTTCATTGAATCAATAACTTCATAATTTGGGTTGTTTACACGCTTATGTGCATTCTTATTCACTAGAAGTGGCCAAAATTTATTTGATTCGTTATACTTAAATCGTGTCTTTGTGTCTGGATTAAGAATATCTTCTTTTAATGCCATTGATTCTGTTGTATTAAACCATTCATCAAAATGAATAAATGCCTCATTGCGATCTTTTGCTTTGTTAAAAACAAAATCTACTCGCATAATTTTTCCAATTTTATTTGAAGTAAACATTTTCTTAATGTATGCCTCACTTGTGGTTTTTGAAATAACCGGAATGTATAGTGAAAGAACACTAGAAGAACTGGTAATAGATGGCATTATAGTGTATATTATTTTATTAATTATTGTTTAAATTTAAAAAAAATTTTATATCAATTTTTTTTTAAATTTAAAATTGATAGAATTTTATATTTACTTGATTATATTTAAAATCATAAATTTATATTATCTATTATGAGCAAAAGAAAACTTGAAATCATTAATTTTAACCACCATGAACTTATTAAAAATAAAAATTATAAATTATATAATTATTATAATAATCCAATTAATTGTGATAATATATCGCTTTGTGATAATCATATTTATTTTAATGCATTAATTAATAATGAAAATATTAGCACTTTGATTTTATATATTCAAAGCATTATAAGTAATTTACAGTTATTAGGTAATAATAGTATTTATTTACACATTAATAGTAAAGGCGGTATTATATTTGCATTGAATGATTTTATTGCTTTTAAAAAATCTTGCACCAATGAAATAATTTCAATTATTGAAAATGATTGTGCGGATGCTGCTATTATAATTGCTGCATTATGTAATTATAGAATTATTAATAAAAATGCATTTATTAAATTAACAAAATATAACTCATTTTATACTTCACTCAATTATTGGAATTGTTTTAAACAATGCGAAAATAATGATATTGATCATGAAAATTTAAAAAAAAATATCTATTATATATTTTGTGAATTAATTGATTCTAAAATTAGTAAAGAAAAAATGGAAAAATATTTGGAATGCGACAGATTATGGGATGCCAAAAAATGTAAAAAATTAGGACTTATTGATGAAATTATTTAATAATAATATTAAATAATATTAAATAATATTAAATAATATTAAATAATATTAAATAATATTAAATAATATTAAATAATATTAAATAATATTAAATAATATTACAACACATTAAGTAAGTACTATTTTCTTGATTAGTATCTAAATATTTTTTTCTTTTTTTTGATGTTTTATTTGTTTCATTTGTTTCATTTTTTTCATTTGTTTCATTTTTATTAATATAATTTTCAATAGTTATTGAATATGGTTTTTTAGAAGATATGTTTTTTATGTAATATAAATTATTCTTATAATCATACATTACATGATAATCCGGATTAGCACCAGTACAAAACCATATGATATTATCATACTTTGACATTCCTATTTTAAATTCTTCAAAACTACACTTCAAAATAGCATTAATTGTTGGAAAATAATGATTTTTTAGAAAATTAATTTTATAATCTTCAACTTTTGCTGGATTATTATAAAAATCTTGGATATAATCAGTTAATGCATCTGTGTTTGTATTTGACATTTTACAAATAATATTTTTGTTTTTATATTTAATAAAAATATTATTTGTATTATCAATTTTTTTTAGCTTTAATTATAGAAACATTCAAATGATAATATAAAACTCCAATCCATATTATTTAATGTAAAAGGACGCCCATATTCATCTAATAAACTTACTTTTAATTTCGTAATATCTGTTGGACCAAAATATTCACGTATATGCTTATTATTATAAATGAAATCTCCCGGTGCTGCTGCTTGTTTGAAAGAAGTTTTTTCTTCTAATAAACTTAATATATTTATTCTACCAATAATATTTGGTGCAATTATTGATTCTGAAGCAATAGAAAAATAATTTCTTGAACTTGCTTGAAAATCATCTATTGCAATATATAGATATCTTGGATAACTTATATAACATATACTACGAGAAATTTCTCTATATACTTCTTTTTTAGTTGTTTGATTTATCATTTTTTTGTTATTATCTAAAATTATATGTTTAGTTCTAAATCCTAATTGCCATCCTAATTTTTGATAAATTTCATTTTTGTAACAAGAACTATTCACTTCTTTTCCAGTTGTTTGATTTATTATTTTTTCATCATTGTTTACATCAAAATCTATTTTAATTGAATTTGTAACAAAACTAAAATCACTACCATCTGAAACAAGATAGTCAAACGTTCCAAAACCTGCTCTTTTATCTGCACCAAATTTTAAATTATTACATAAGTCTATACACATACTTATATCACTTGGTTTTAGCTGTGTGCTTAATAAAGAAAATGATGATTGTATTTTATTATTAATTTCTGTTATTATATTAGAAGCTTTTATTTGTACAGATGTTAACGCACCCACATATCTTGATTCATACAATCCACCTGTCAATTGTATTAATGCAGAAACATCTGTTGTTTCACCAGTAGAATCTAAAACTTCTATTTTAAAACAATTATTATTTAATTCTTTACTAATATTATGATATGTTAATGGTATTTCTAGTGAGCTTATCGACATTGTAATTGCTTTATTAATTGTTTCTGGTAATTGTATTGTATAATTATGACTTTGATTATCTGCATCGTCATAATTTTGTCTAAATAAACTATCGACAGTATAAGTTCGTTTTATTATAGATTTGTTAATTTGTTTATTATTTTCTAATGTTGAACTATATTTATCATTCTCATTTTTTATAATAAAATGATTTCCATCATATTGTTTTACATCATTGAAATTTTTTTCATCTATTTTTACCAAATTATTTGATAATTTATTATAAATATTATCTAAAAAAATTAATAATTCTTCTTTTTTTATTTGTGTTATATTACTAGTTATTACATTAGTTTGCATATTTGATTTTGCATTAAAAAGATCTTCTTCAATATACGGATGCTTTAATTTTAATAAATTTTCCATTTCATTTATATTGTAAGTATTGATATCTAAGTTAATATTGCTCATTGCTAATAATATTAATATATAAAGAGTTTATAAATTAATATTAAATACTAAATTTATGTAAAATTATTATTCTGTTTTTAAATTTTTTATTTCTTTTTTAAGATTTTCTAAAATTGCTTTTAAATTTTTATCATTTAAACTTATATAGTCTTTTTTTAATCTTTCTCCACAAGGAACAAATCTTCTTAGAGCAAAATTTAAGTGTTTTTTTAGTATTTCAACTATCTTATTTAATATTATAAAATCATCAGTGCTTTTTATAATTCCTTTTAAATCTATATCAAGTATATCTTTTAATATTGTTGTATTTCTTTTTTTATTAACAATTTCAGTTAAAATTTCTGCTATTTCTATTCCCTTATTTAATATTTCTTTATATTTTGGTGATGGTTCTATACATTTTCCATCTTCATTTACAATAATAACATCTCGTACTGGAATTCGTGTATAAGTTGTTTGATTTTGTGATTGTTGTGATTGTTGTGATTGTTGTGATTGTTGTGATTGTTGTAATGTTGGTGGTTTTTCTAATGCCGATTTTTTTCTTGTTTTTGTATTTATTAATTTTTTTAATCTACTTGGTAATCTACTTGGTAATCTACTTCTTAATCTAGTTTTTAATCTACGAGTACGAGAATTAAAATTTCCCCCCCTCTTTTTTCTTGTTTTCATGTATTATATTATATAAATATAAAATTGATAAATAAAGTTTGTAATTTTTTTATGCATAAAATAGCTGATTTAGATTATTTATTATGAATACTGATATGGAAGATTTTATTAAAACCAAGAATGCTCTTGGAGCAAATGATTATAATAATTTTGATCCTTCAATGTGGGATATAAATGGATGCAAAACAATTTTTACTAATTTGTTAGATTGGCTTAATACTAATGGAGAAAGTATTAGTATTGCAAATAATAATGAATTAAATAAAAAATTTCAATCCGAATTCAATAAGCAAGTACGAGTATCTAAAATTCCTGGATTACGCAAATCTATTTTATTAAATGTATTAAATAATGTTTTAACTATTAATGATTTTGACGAAAAATTGCATGATAATTTTAAAATTTTAAAACTTTTGTTACGTAAAAAACCAATGCGTAATATTTCAGGAATCACAAGTATTACTGTTATTACTGCTCCATTTCCCGATGGACAAAAATTCAGCTGCAAACACAACTGTTATTATTGCCCAAATGAACCAGCACATAAAGATAATGGTTGGCAAGCACAGCCTCGTAGTTATTTATATCATGAACCAGCCGTATTGCGCGCCAATCAACATAAATTTTATGCAATTGGTCAAATGCTAAATCGTATGGATACATATTTTAGCAATGGACATATTGTGGATAAATTAGAAATTATTGTTGAAGGCGGAACATATACTGAATATCCAGTCGATTATTTAGAACGTTATCATCGTGATTTGTTTTATGCTGCAAATATTTATTTTGATTTGCGCAGGTTATATGCTAATTATGATAATTGTTTAAATGATAAATTAGATTTAGAAAAATTAGAAAATATTCGGCAACCATTGTCAGTTGAAGAAGAAATTAAGATTAATAAAACAGCAAAAGTTCATATTATTGGTGTTTGTATTGAAACTCGACCAGACGCATTAGATGATGATTGGTTGCGACGATTTAGGAAATGGGGAGTTACGCGAGTGCAGCTTGGCGCACAGCATGTTGATAATACAATTTTAAAGAAAATTAATCGCGGGCATACTATTGAACAGCTTTTGTGGGCCATGCAATATTTAAAAGATAATTGTTTTAAGATTGATATTCATATTATGCCCGATTTGCCCGATGCTTCGCCGGAAATTGATAAAGCCATGTTTGATTATGTTTATTCAGTTGTTTGTCCCGATCAAATGAAAGTTTATCCATGTCAAACAGTTCCTTGGACAGTTATTAAAAAATGGTATGATCAAGGAAAATATATTCCATATTTTGACAAAGATCCACAATTGTTAATTGATGTTGTTAGGTATAGTATGGAAAATTGTCCAAAATGGGTTAGATTGCCGCGCGTTATTAGAGATATTCCGTGTTCTGTTTATGTTGAAGGCGGCAATGATATTGGTAATATGCGACAGATGGTTGATAAATTATTAGATGGTGATAATATTTATTCAAATGATATTCGTGCTCGTGAAATTGGACGACATAGTAAATATTATAATAAACCTGCTAAATATTGTATAATGCAATATTATGGTAATGGAGGAATTGATTATTTTATTAGCTATGAAAGTTATGATGAACGTGCATTATTTGGATTTATTAGATTGCGTATTGTGGAAGAAAAAAATAATATGACCAAATTTGAAATTTTAAAAAAAAAAGGTCTTATTCGTGAATTACATGTTTATGGAGATACGACTGCTGTAAATAGTTTTGATAAAAATGGTTGTCAGCATACTGGTATTGGAAAAGGATTGCTAAAATGTGCGGAAATTAAAACAATGGAAAATGGGCTATACGGAATTGTAGTAATTAGTGGCGAAGGTGTTAAAGAATATTATGAAAAAAAGGGTTATAAAGAAATTGATACATTTATGGTTAAAGATTTTTGGTTTTATCAAGTATGGTATTATTATTTAAAAAAAAATTATTATTATCTTTCCTTAACAATTTTAATATCATTTTTAAGTATTTTTGCAAAAATCTTTTATAAATATTAGTTTTAAACATTTGTAATTAAATTTCATAAATCCAATTGTCCAGGCTTAAACATGCCTCTTCTGCTTTTTTAATTTCTTTATTTAATTCTTTAATTTTATTTGTAATATCTAATATATTGTCTTTTCCTTTTTTTTCTATTGAATTAATTTCTTCGTTAAATAATTTAATATTATATGATCCATATATTATAAACATTATAACTCCTGTTCTAAAACATAATATATAAATACTATTAATATTAAGAGATAAAATTGTTAAAATGTAACATATATACATCAATAATATATATATTTTACTTTTTGTCTCTATTTTTGTAATATCGCTTTTTAAATTATCTAATATTTCAAACTTATTATCTGTTAAAACTGATACTTTTTTATAATCACTTTTTAACTCATTTAAATTATTTAAAAGACCACGCAAATAATTTGTTCTATTATCATTCTTGTCTTCGTTTTCTTGAAAATTTTCAATATTTTTATTTAACTTCGTTATTCTTGATATATGTTCTTTGTTTTCTTTTTGAAGGGCTATATTATTTTTACACCTTTGAACATTTAAAATGCCTATTTTAACCATTTATATTTAGTGAATCCTTCAATAATTTCAGTATTATCATCGATAGAAAAACAATCTATTTTTGCATTTATTAAATAATCATCTCTTACAATATAAAGTAATTTTGTATTTGGGTCCCAATCACTACGATAATTATTATCATCCCCATTTAAAGAACGCATATGTGGATTATGTCTATTATAATACGAAATAGCATCTTTTTTTGTTTTAAATTTTCCCTTCATATAACCAATATGTTTAATTTTCCCACCTTGTGCTAACCAACCATTATCTCCTTCTTTTTCTGTAATAAATTCTAAAACTTCAAGAACATATGTAGCTTTTGCCATTTTATTATAAAATAAAAATATCTTTATATATTTTAATATCGGCGTTTTAAATGTTCAAAGGTGTAATAATGTAATCATTGAATTCATTGTATGTTTCATTTGTTTCCTTAAAATCTGTAATATTAATGTTAATAGGATTTTTTGAACTCATTGTTCTTATAATTTTTACTTTTTACTTTATAAAATTTATAAAAATAAAAAATATGAATCATTTTTTTTCTTTTATTGATTTATTGATTTATTGATTACGGGTTAATGGTGATGGGGGTGGCGGTCGAAGTTTTGGCGGACTTAAATAAATATCTTCCTTCTTTTTTTTATCTTCATCTAATAACATAATAGCCATTGCCGAATAATTATGCAAATCAATTAATGTATCGCGTAATGATTCGCTGTTTATTAAACTTATTGCGTTTGTTGTAATAGATTGAAGACGTGAAATTTTATCACCCATTCGTACAAGAACACCAATTACCCCGTATCGTGCAAATGCATCTCCATAATCTTGATTTTTTTTTTTGAAAAGGTCTAAACCTTCTTTTTGGATATGTTCCATTTGTTCTACTCTATTAATATTTGTAATATTAATACTATTATTATTATATAAATAATCAAATGTGGATTTATTCATTAATATAATTTATATTTTATTTTTATATAAATTAAATTATAATTATTTTATTATTCAATTTTTTTGTTTATTTTTGTTTATTTTTGTTTTATTTTTGTTTTATTTTTGTTTTATATTTGTTTTATATTTGTTTTATTTGTTTTATTTTCCACTACATGAACTACAATGTTTATTTCCCTGTAAAAATAATAAAGCACATCTTCTTTTGGTATTGCTTTTTATTAATACATTTGTTGGCTGTGTTATATTTTGTCTAGCTGATAAAATATAATTTTGATTGTTATTATATAATTTCATCTTTATTTGGACAGGCATTTAATTTTGTATTATAAATATAAAAAAATATTGAATATTTGGTTAAAAGTTTTATTATATTAATTTAAGTAAATTCATAAGAAACTATATTTTTTAAATTTATTTTTAAATGTTTGTATAATTTATTTTTAATAATTGTTTTTTTATCTTTTTTTTCAAAATTTTGTCCTAAAACTTTTTTCATATTTAAAATATAAATATCACTAAATTTATCATAATTCATCTTTTCTTGTGCTTCTATTTTCCATTTTAAAAATAGATTTAATATTTTTTTATCAAAATATTTTATAAATGTTATTAAATCAATAATCTCCATTATTTTCCATGTTTCCAAAACTCCATCATAAATATATAAAACATATTCTTTATGATTAAATGCTTTTAATGGTAAAATATTATCATGATTTCTTAACAATTCAATTGCTCCAATTATTATATTAACAATACCATCAATATAATCATGCTTAAAAATTAACTCTAAATCATGATCTGTTATGTTAATACTATTTGTAAAATTTAAGAAATTAATATTATTTTCTGGTTTGTAATTTTCGTTTAAATATGCTATTATATCTATTTTTTTTTTAGTATTATAAACATAACTTTTTAATAAATCGTAATCTTTTTCTAATTTTTCATATTTATTATGTAACATTATAAGCATTTTAAATAATGACTCATTATTTGTTGACATTGATTCCAAAGAAACATTTTCATTAATATTTGCTGTTTCATTATTTGTTCTACAAAAATTATGAAATTTACATTTAGCTAAATGATTATTATATGCACTTTTTCTAATATATATTTTATTACAATAACCACATTTAAATGTTGAATTCATAATTTTATTATTGCTTTTATTATTGCTTTTATTATTGCTTTTATTTTTGTTTTCAATTTTTGTTTTCAATTTTTTTATATTTTATTATATTAATATGCCGGTTAATAATACCAAATATAATTATGTTAATAAACTGCAAATTGAATTATCTAATAATTCATATATAAATGTTGGTTCTAGACATATTTTAACATGTGATCCAAGTGATACTTATTTAAATGATGAAACTAATGATCCTTATAAAGTTTATCTTGGTTCAAAAGCTAGTCATTTAATACATCCTTTTTCAAAAGTTTCAAATTGTCAAAAGAGTATTGGAGAATTAAGTGGAAATCAATTAGTTTATGGGAATTCTAATTCTTTATTTACTATTAAAATTCCGCAATCTATACATATTGATCCATCTAATATTGCTCAAAGACAAAAACAAATGCAAAATGTTGTTAGAGTACCCACCAGTCTTTATACTATGAATTTAGCATCATTACATGTTAATAGTAATGATATTAGTGGTTCATATGTTGTGCGTGGAAAATATAATGCAAGCGATAGATTGATACCCCATGGGAAAGGTAAAAATATGGGTGTTGATATTAAACATAATAGTTATGATCGTTATTTAGCACGTAAAAAATCCCAATATTTAAAAACCGAACAAAGTAATAATTTTGTACCAAAATATGGTAATAAAACTATGAAATTTGGCTTAGTATATGGTTCTAGATGTAAGAATTGTTAAAATGTTTCTCTCTATAAATTGATTATAAATTGATTAATAAAGTAATGTGGTTTGTGGTTTGTTTTTAAAATTTATATTTTTTTTATTTTTATTATTAAATAATACTTATTTGCGAGATATGCAATACTTTATTCTGCTCTCTTTGTTTCCTCCCGAAATTGTTAATATTATTTTTAAGTTTGTTTTAAAAGATAAATCTGCAAACTTGATTTATCATAATCTAAATGCATATTTTGAGAAAAAAAATATACTTTTAAAATCTATTAATCATATTGTTAATCATGATTGTATTGTTGGTTATAAAAAGTATAATATTGGTTCCATTGAACATATTTCGTGTTTAGAATATATTTATTATAATTATTATTCTAAAGAAAAATATCATGATTATTTTTGGAAGAATTATTTGCATTTGATGAGTTCACAATTAATGCGTTTATTTAACAGAATTTGGATATATAATATGGACAATAATAAAACTAAATGTTATCAAAATTTTAAAAAGGCTTTGTATTTTTGGCTTCAATTGTGTAAAAAGCACAATATTGAGTTAAAGTTGGCTGTTAAGTGTCAGCCATATAATATTAGTAATAACACTTATAATATTTCTTATGTTAATGCAAAAAATATTACGAAAAATTTGAATTTTAGGAAATTGGTTTATCCACCTATTGTTTTAGAATATTATGAAACAACTCATGAAATGGACGAAATAGATGTACGTGAATCATTTAGATATTTAAATAATTTGTTTTGCAATAAAGTTGTTTAATTTATTTATGAAAAATTTGGATTTGGATTTGGATTTGGATTTGGATTTGATATTTTTAATTGAAAAAAAATTGATATGAATTTTTTTTTCAATAAATTATATTATACTAGATAAATTATAATATATTTAAATGACTTCTAAGAGTTGCAATATTTGCTGTGAAAATTATAATAAGAGTTTGAATACTAAAGTAACTTGTGAAATTGGAACATGTGGATTTGAAGCATGCAAAAAATGTGTGCGAACTTATCTATTAAATACAACCAATGACCCACATTGTATGAACTGTAAAAATCCTTGGTCAAATAACTTTCTTGTTAATAATTTAAATAAAAGTTATATGGAAAATGATTATAAGAAACACAGAAAGCAATTGTTGGTTGATAAGGAAATTAGTCGTACTTCAGAACTTATGAATTTGGTAACACGTACTAATTTGCTTGAAGAACATCAAAAAGAATTAATTACCTTAAATAACGAATTTCTAAATATGAAAAAACTTTTAAATCAAATGTCTGAAAAAGTTAATGCAAAAAAACTTTTGATTTATAGAATTAAAAATGGTGAAGATACAGAAAAAGAAGAACGTAAGAAATTTATTATGCCTTGTCCTGGAGATAATTGTAAGGGTTATTTATCCTGTCAATATAAATGTGAGCTTTGTAAATTATTTACTTGCCCTGATTGTTTTGAAGTAATTGGATATTCAAAAGATGAACCACACGAATGCAAAGAAGATAATATTAAAAGTGCTCAAATGATTAAGAAAGAAACTAAAGGATGTCCTAAATGTGGAGTTCGTATTTTTAAAATAGAAGGGTGCGATCAAATGTGGTGCACTGAATGCAAAGTTGCTTTTAGTTGGAACACTGGAAAAATTCTTGTTAATGGAAATATTCATAATCCTCATTATTATCAATATTTACAACAAAATGGATTAAATCATGGAACTGCCCCAAGAAATCCAGGAGATGTTATTTGTGGGGGGTTAATTCCATATTATAGTATGACTGGATTAGTGCGATTTTTAAATTGCTTTGATAATGTTATTTGGTTTAATCATTTTAATAAAACTAATGATAAATTTGCCACATTTGTTAATGAAAATAAAATTGTTAAATTTACTGAATTGACTAATATTATTATTAGTTTGCATCGTTTAGTTAACCATATTAGTAATGTTGATCTTATTAATTGCAGAAATAAAGTTCGTACTTTAGAAAATCATGATAATTTAACTGTTCAATATATTTTGAATAATAAAACCAAAGATGAATTAGCCAGTGCTATTTTTAGAAATGATATTTTGCGCAAAAAATCATTAGAATTACTAAATATTTATGAATTATTAAATGTTGTTGGCATTGAACGTTTTAATACTATTTATGATTATTATGTTGAAAATAATAAGAAAATTACTAATATTAATAGTAATAGTGTTATCAAAAGAGATATTCATTTAAATATATTAGTTAATATGATTATTGATTTGATTGGTGAATATAATGGTTTATTAAAATATTGTAATAAACAATTATCAGTAATTAGTTATACATATAACTTAAGTGTTGGAATTATTTCTGGTAGTGAATCTGAGTATAATATAATTAAGAAAAAATGTACTCAAAATGATGTATCATATTATGCTAGTTATGAAAATGAAACAAAATCAAAATCAAAAAAAGCTATTGATGTTTCTGGTAGTTCTGGTAGTAGTGGTGCTTTGACTGGAAAAAATAATTCAGAAGCCTCTTGTAGTAATACGATAATGTAGAATATGTTTGTTGTTTTGTTAATAATTAACTTCATAATCTTCTCCATAATAATTTTGATAAAATTTTTCTATTACATTAAATATTTCTACTGGTACTGTATAATATGCATTATCCAACATCTCTTCTACTAAACCATTTAATTCACTAATTTGATCCATAATATTGTTTAATAAATTTTCTTGTTTATTAAAACAAGCTTTTAATTTTTCTATATTACTCTCTTTAATTGCATCATCAAATTCTTTTAAATTTTCTTTAAATTTTTCTATATTATTTGTAAATTTTTCTAGATCTATTAACTCATTTACAAAATTTCCATCTATAAATGTAATATCTTTTACTAAATTCTTTAATTTTTCTAAAACATCTAATTTTTTTTCAAATTCAAAACTTTCAAATATTTTTTTTATTTTATTATATTTATCTGTTTCTATTAATATTGTTTCAATTATATCAAATGGTAATGATGATACTTTTAATCCTTGCATGAAAGATACAATTATTTTTAAATTATTTGGTGTTATTTCTAATAGTGAATCTCTATGTAATTTACTAGTTTCAACTAAAAACCTTTTTCTTTCTTCTAACTTTCTTCTTTCTTTTTCTATTTTTTTTTTTAAATTATTTCTTAAATTTTTTTTGTGTTTAGCAGTTTTTTTTTCTGTTTTTGTTTCTCTTCTAGTTTTACCTTTATTACGTTGTAGTGTTACTGCTTTTTCTGGGTCTCCTCTATATCTACTTCTGCCTCTGGCTTTAGTTTTTTTTTTCATTCTTGTTATAAGTTATATAAAAATAATTATATTTTATAAATATTCATTATTAAATTCTTCAAATGTTAAAATCTTTGTATTTGTTTGTGATTTTGCTTTTTTGATTTTTCTTGTTTCAACATCTTTTGAACCTACTATTAATATTGTAGTTTTTTTTGTTAAAGTTTGTTCTATTGTTCCTCCTAATTCTTCAAGT
>VMHT01030846.1_pt1 | contig 15638 bp, 17 predicted proteins | sample 4693611 | NCBI WGS metagenome assembly VMHT01 (sample SAMN12280063, study PRJNA550983) | marine metagenome | isolation source: seawater sampled from same location over 5 years 0.02-0.2 micron viral filtrate | place: USA: collected off the coast of southern California halfway between the port... ... | reverse complement strand
TGATTCGCCCTATTTGAGGCTTATTATATCATCATAATTGAGAGAGTTACGGCTAAAACCACCATTCGTTAAGTAAATCTTGTAATGTAATGCCGATGGCAATGCTAGGGGTATTTACAAGTAAGCGTGGTCTCTCTCAAAAATTCTACGTAGAGCTATGTCTTATCTTCCGTATACATCCGCACATGTCCATACAATAAAGATGTAGCTCTATTCCCTAAATTTAGTAAAGACCTGGCTGGCATACCCTGGGATGAGGATTCGAACACATGTGGTCCAAATCGATGTATGCCAAGAATTTTAAGGAGCAAATATGAACAAAAGAATAGCTAACAAATTAAAAAAAGAAAAACAACAAGAAAAAGCTAGACAAAGAAAGTTAGAAAAACAAATCTTACATTATATTAGAAGTAAAAGAACTGCTGAAGCAGGGTTATTAATGGAAAGATATAAAAAAAGATATGGAAATATTAATAAAATTAAATATTAGGCGAACAATCTAGTTTGCCTCTAAAGAGCCTGATGAGTAAAAATGGTGTTGCTTGTCAGGTTCTCTCTTAAATAAACACCATAGATAAGGCATGACATGTCAAATGAAGAAACAAATAACGAAAAGTTCTATATGGATAGTTTTACCAAAGGTAGGCCTATGCCATTATTAGTATCAGAATACGCAACATTAGCAGACGTATTGAGTGCAGAAAATATCTCAATAAATAATGTTATTATTCAGTTTAAAGATGCTAACAATAATGATAAACCTATAGAACTAAACACTCCTATAGCTGCAGGAGATTCTATTAACATAGCAAACGCTGCTAACAAAAGTGGCAACTAATAGAGACAGATAACAATTAAATAGACGAGGTTCTGGAGATATACCAGAGACGGTTGGTGTGAGATTAGGTAACCAGGAGAATGTCCTGTATGTAGTCTATTTAAATAAAGAGAAAGTAGAGGTAAGTAAATTGAAAGAAACACTTATAGAATTATTAACTTTATTATTTCAAAGAGATGAAGAAGTAATAGATGATATAATAGAGAAATTTGATTATGAAGAAGACCACTTCATAAAACCACCAATAGATGTTAACAGATTTGCAGAAGATATGTTATATCAAAATGAATCACCAGATGTAAACTGTGAATTTGTAAAAGGTCTACAACATACAGAAGAAATTGAATCTACTGGGATTAAACTTCCAGAAGGTACAATAGAACTGTGGTTTAAGTTTAAAGATGTAAAATTAAAGAGAAGAAAAATATATAGACTCGGAGATTATCATCTTAGACTTATAAATACAGGTTTTGATAAATGGATGTTCCAATTCTTTATTGAACAAGATGGAATAATAGGTAATGAGTTAAAAGAAGGTTTTGTTTTAGCACAACATCCACATATATCAAATGGTAATCCTTGTCTAGCAGCTATGGAAACAGCTATTAGAGCATCTATAACTAATTATAACTTTAATGGATTTTTATGGAGAATAAGAACATTTTTAAGTTCTTGGAACTATAGAAGCCCTTATTGGGAACCAGAGAGATTTGAATATCCTTATATGGTTGAACATAGTAATGCTAGTCTTACAGATGCATTTGTTTTACATGATAGCGAATGGCCAATACAGTATAGAAGTCATAGAGCTCTACATATAAGACCAGAAACTACTAGTACAAGACCATTAATGTTAACATCAGCTAGAAAGAAACTTTATGATGCTAGTCCAATATCAAGAACTTTATTACATGTTCAAAATTATGCATCTAAGTATTTAGATGATGAGATGAATATGAATAGTAGTCATTCTTCTGATAGTTTTATTTCTTATAACTTAGGAATGGCTGTAAAACGATTCTTGGTAGAAGATATAACAATAAACCAGGCAGTAGTATTAGCTGAGTTTTGGTTTCAGAAAATTCGTTCAGAAGTTGCTAATAACTCAATGTTAATTCAAGGTCAATGGCTTATAGAGTATGATGGCTTAGTAGCAAATATGTTTAATCTGCGTATAAAATCTACTTTTTATACAAATACTTATGATAAACATTATAGTTTTCATGATGCTTCTTATCGTCTTTTAAAAGCAACAAGACAAGATGATAACCCAGATACATTTGCAAGATGTTCTTCTTTGCTTGATACAGTAAACCAAATTAAAAGCTATTTAGAAACACTTAGAGATTATGATGAAGATTCTGGATTAAGTCCTTCTCAAATACACGTAAAAGTACATGAAGAACTGCATAAATTAATCAATATAAGAATTGATGAAATTTGTTCAGGAGAACAATCGTGGTTAAACGTAACAGATTTTCTAGATTATGTTAATAATTATGAATATGAAAGTAATGCACCACTTAAAATAATGTCAAAAGAAATTGAAAAGGCTGAAAAAGACTTTGAGCCTTTAAAACAAGAGCTTTTGGAATTAATAACTGAATGGAAAATAAAATATCATAAACAAGAGTTAAGGAGGCTCGGAGACAATGAAAGAACAAATACAGTGCAGATTGAACATCTCAATCTATAAACAAATACAACACTTATTAGATTTATATCCTAAAACAGAATGGTCTGGTATAGGATTTTATAATAAGTTAAATGAAGACAAACATGGTTGGTGTACAGAATGGGAACTTGTAGCATTCTATCCTATTGATTTAGGTAGTGCTGCAGCAACTGAGTTTGATGGCGAAGACCAACTTGAAATGATTCAAAAAGCTTATAAAGAAAATCCTAAGCTTAGAGAATGTTACAAAGGGCTTATTCATAGTCACCATACATTAGGTGGAGGTGCTTTCTTTAGTGGTACAGATAGAGAGCATATGGAAGAATGTGCTAATACAGTAGGCTACCCATCATTAGTAGTAGCTCACGAAAGTACAAAAAGCCCATTTGCATTTTCATTTAGTTGGTTAGATACTTTTCAAAAAGTTCATTGGACTAAAGAAGAAGCTGGATGTGTTTACATAGATTATGAAGATTGTAAACCACAAGGTTTATTCAAAAAATGTTTAAGCTCTTTAAAGAAACAAGAAGAAGAAAAACCTAAAACAAATCTTGTTTATTATAGTGCAACAGGCATGAGAGGTCAAACTGCTTTATTCAATGAATCATTTAGGTCAAATAATCATACTCATGGAGCATTAACGCAAAATGATATATATGAATATTACGACCCTAATATTGAAGATGACAAATATCAAGAGTTACTTACTAAATACAATGAACTTGAAAAAGCATGGATGGATGTTCCTGTAGGAGCTCCCAATTGGGAAAAAATTCAAGGCCAAGCTATACAAGCAGAAAAAGAGCTTGATGATTATTGTATTAAAAATAACTTAAATGATATAGGAGGGTCTATATAATGTCAAATAGATTCTTAAGGAATAAAGACCTAATTAACCAAAAGAATCTTGAAGAAGTTACCGTTATAGGTGCTGGTGGAGTTGGCTCTGCGCTAATTCTGTCAGCAGCTATAATGGGCTTTAGAAAGATTCATGTATGGGATTTTGATGTAATTGAAGAACATAATTTAAGTACAACAATGTATCCAGAAAGTTATGTAGGAGAATCAAAAACAACTGCAGCTAAAGAATTAGTAAGATACTTTGGTTGCCAAACAGAAATTATTGAACATGATAAGTTTGGTTACACTGACAATGTAACTGCATGTACAATGATGGCTCCAGATAACATGGAGATAAGAAAAATAGTATATATGAATTGGATAAGAACACCAGGTAGAAAAGTACTTGTAGATGGTCGTATGGGAGCGTTGTCAATGGATATTCACACTGTTGACGCACTTAACGATAACTATCTAAGTAATTGGAAGTCAAGTAAAGATATACCTGATTTACCTTGTACTGCAAAGCATACAATATTTACAGCTAATATAATAGCTGGCGTAATGTTGTCACAAGTATATAATGTCTTGCATGAAAGGTCTTACTATTCGTATATTTGGAAGTCGTTAGCGCCATATATGACTAAAGAATATGGCAAAGTAAACCCTTTAATTATGGAGAAACACAGTGATAAAGAAACAGAAACGCAAACCAGTGTCTCTGAATCCGAAAGTACTTCTATTGTACGGAGCGCCTAAAGTAGGTAAAACTACTATGCTCTCTCAATTAGAAGACTGTCTGATTGTAGATACTGAAAAAGGAACGCACATGGTCGAGGCTTATGTGCAAGAAGTAAATAACCGAGAAGAGTTAATCCAAACTCTTAAAGATGCTATGGAAGGTCACGAATTTAAATACATAGCTATAGATACTATCGATAAAGTTGTAGAATGGGCTGAGAAAGCTGTTTGTGCAGAATATGAAGTAGCATCTATTGCTGATTTAACATTCGGTAAAGGTTATGCGTTAGCTCGTGAGAAAGTAATGAATACTATCAACGCTTTTAGAGACTGTTGTGACCATTTAATTATCGTTGGACATAGAAAGGTTGCTAGGGCAGTCATTGATGGCAAAGCCCTAGTTGAACCTGAATCTTTAGATATAACTGGTAAGCTGAAGAATCTGATTATGTCAGATTGTGATGCTATCGGTTATGTCTTAAGAGAAGACGAGAAGTTAATGGTTTCATTCAAAGCAGATGAATCAATAGAAGCAGGTAGTAGATGTGAACACTTACGTGGCCAATGCATAGAATTTAATTGGTCTAACATATATAAAACAGAAAGTGAAGGTAGTTAAATGGCGATATTCCGTCCAACAGGAGGAGAATCCTCTGGTAGCAACTTTTATGGTGTATGTGAGATAGCTATTTTAAACTTTGAAGAGAAATCATCACAGTTTGAATGGGCTGACATATATCTTGATATAGAAGTTAAACAAAAAGGAAGTGATTATACTAAACAATTAAGAATAGCAGGAGACTTGGAAAAGAGTCCTGATGGAAACATAACAGGTGGTTCTGTTCTTAAAAGAATGTATAATTTCTTTGACATTATTGGTGAAAAAGCTGGATTAACAGTTGATGGCAAATGGGAAAATGAAGATGGTGAAGAAATACACGATATAGCTAAGTATTTAAACCAAAAACATTCTTCTAGTGTAATGCCAGGGACTGACCCAGACTTTACCTATTTAGCATATGTATACAAAGAAAAACCTAAACAAAAAGGTGGAAAAGTGTATACAAGAGTGTTTCATAGATTAAATCACAATAATGATGGTGGTAGAAAACAACTTGAATCAGATGTTAAATGGTTTAGGGATAAAGGTTTTCTTAAAGAAGCCTCTGAAACAGATGTCAACCCAACACAAAATGTTGAGATGTCAGAATCAGGTATTGGTAATCTGTAGTGTTTGACTACATTGAAATAGCAGTAGGCAGTCCCCGTAACAGGGGGCAGCTTATTGCAAAATCTGATTTAGTAAAACATTTAAATACTGATACACCACTGTATAGGTCTGTTTATTTATATACAAAACAAGCAGTAGATTATGCCGAATCTAAAGGCGGGCTAAAGAATTACTTTGGCGAAAGAAGTATAGACTGGATATTGTTAGATATAGATAAAGGAGACAACAGTAACGAATACACATTAAATAAAACTAGAAACGTAATCAATAGCATAGATGAGCTTGGTGTTGATATTAATTATTCAATACAACCTTATTTTAGTGGAAGTGGTTACCATTTAGCAATACCTAATAGTGTATTTAACTTTCCAAGTAGTGACAATCTACATTACTTGGTAAAAGGAACTCTAAAGAACTTGCTTGGAGACATTATAGATAGTAGTATATTTATGAGAACAGGGATTTATCGTGTTCAACATACTATTAATCAAAAAACTGACCTTTTTAAAATACCTCTTACAATAGCTGAAATCTTAAATAAAGATTCAGAAACTATTAGAGAAATTGCTAAAGAACCTAGGCTAGATTATGGCTACAGTGAATTAGTTGGAAATGGAGAGTTAGAAAGCAAAGTTATTACTAGAGCGCCTAGAATGACCCAAATAAGAAAAGTTGTAGAACCAAAGGACGTTATCCCGTGTGTACAAGAAATGATGGCAAATGGGCCTCAAGAAGGCACAAGAAACCAAACGCTACTTAGAATAGCTTCACATTTCTTTAGACATGGTATACCCTCAGAATATGCTAAAACCGCTATTTTACACTGGAATAATAACAGTTTAAATGAAAATAGTGTGGTCGAAAAGGTTGAGTATGTTTATAATAGAGGTTACAGATTTGGTTGTAACGATGAGTATATGCTAAAACATTGTAAAACAAGATGTATTCACTTCAAACGAAAAGACTATTTAATTGATGTGATGAGTTCAGATGACCTACAAGAAAAGCTAGAAGAAAGAATGTCGGCAGATTTTAATGGACGTTCAATACCTTTAGCTCAAATGTTAGGAGTAAAAGAATCTGATACAGAAATATATCCTGGAGAACTAGTTACTATCTTTGGGCCCACGGGTTCAAGTAAAACTACTTTAGCACAATGTATAGCTTTAGGAGTTGATTTTTCTAATGATGATATAAATCCTGATTGGCAAATACCAACACTTTATTTATCTTTAGAGCTTTCAGCATGGTATATGCATAGACGTAATATGCAAATAGTATCTGGATTAACTAAAGAAGAAATAAACGACAATCCTAAAGAAGTATATAGTGACATAAAAGAAAAACTTAATCATATGGTTATTCAGACAATACCTCCAAACCTTGAACAAATACAGGCAAAAGTTAAGGAATTAAGACCAGCATTAGTCGTAGTAGACTATATTGATTTAGTAGAAACTCCACCTCATGTTAGAGGAGAGTATGAACAAATCAAATACATATCACACTCGCTTTCAAGTATGGCTGTGAATAATGACTTAATAATAATTCAAGTATCTCAAGTAAGTCGAGAATACTCACGTAACGAGGTACTTGACCTGTATGCTGGTAAAGGTTCAGGAGCAATAGAAAACGCTTCACGTAAAGTAATAGGCTTGAATGGTCAAGCTAATAATTCTAAAAAAACATTAGAAGTGCTTAAAAACACTGACGGTGAACTATTTAAGACAGAATTAGAATGGCAACCAAGCTTTAGATTAAGGAGAACTATTGATTAAAATACTAAAAACTAAAAATGAAATTGGGATTAAATTATTCAATATCATTGAACTAAGCATAGCCAAATACAATGGATTAACTGATAATGTCTATACGATACTATTCGGTTTATTTAATTTGTATTTAGCTATAAAACTCGGGAAGGAGAAAAGAGATGGGAAGAAGACCAGACAACAAATCAAAGAGTCAAAGAATATTAATGCATCTGCTTAAAGGTAAAACTTTAAATCAAGCACAAGCAGCTAAGTTATTCGGAGCTTGGAGATTATCAGCTGTTATACATAACTTACGTAAAAAAGGTTTTGAAATAGAGATGAACCATAATACAAGAGGTACGTATAAAGGCTTTGGTAGATACCAAATGACAAAGACCCCTGATGGAAAAAGAATCGGTAAATAACAAACTAGTTATGAATCAACGAAATTCCAATAGGAAGTCGCGTAGTCCTAAAGAGTGGGAAGCGAAGTTTATGCGTAAGCTTCGTCCCGCTCATGGGACACATGCTAAAAGAATGTTCCATAGACTTATGAAAAAGTCCTCAACTCTAAAATCTTCTTTAAAGAAAAGAAGTAAAGAGTATGAAGTAAAATTTAACATATCTTTAACTGAAATACGTGAGATGCTGTACGCAGCATATAGTAGACCTTGTAGATACTGTAAAAAGAAATTAGATGTAACAAATATGGTCTGTGACCATAAACACCCAATATCATCTGGAGGAGGTTCATTTAAGAGCAACCTTCAAATGATATGTGCATCTTGTAACACTAAAAAAGGCCCACTTACTGATAAAGAGTATAGAACATTTATTAGTTGGGTCAAAAAACAAGACGTTAGAGTGCAAGGATACATATTAAGAAAACTTGCAAAATCAGACGTGTTTAACTAGGAGAAAAGATGGCAAAAGAAGATAACAAAAAGAGAATGAGAGACATACAAGCCTCTCGGAGGAAAAAGATACTAGCAGCAACTGACAATGGTCGATGTTGGTGGCTTTATCAACAATTAATAGCTAACCCTAAAAGATACAGGACTAGTGAATGAAAAAACTAAGCAGATTTGACAAATTTCTTATAAATATTCTTTGGAAATTAGGTTACAAACCTAGTAAATTATCGATACTCTTCAAAGTATCAATAAGGACTATTTATAGGAAATTATGGAAAAAGTAAACTGTTTACAATGTGGTAATGTCGTTTCAGGAAGTGACTGTGGATATTCATGTTCGAGGTGTGGATATTCAGAGACCTGAAGCGACATAACACCACGATTGAGTTCAATCAGTAATAAAGGTGTTAGTAATCAATGGGTTAGGAGACTCAATGAAGAAACTAATGATTGATGACTATACTAATAGTCTCAAGATACAAAGACACGAAAGTGCAGGACGTTGGTACTCTCAAGGTAAAAGTTTAAACTGGAAACCTTCAGTAACAACAATCATAGGAGAAACTTGCTCAAAAGGAAAGTTTTTTGACGAGTGGCTTATGAAAAATGGTATGAATGCTGAGAAGCTAAGAGATGACGCTGCAGCAAGAGGTACAGCAGTACACGAAGCAATAGAATCATTATTAGAAAGAAAAGAAGTAAAAGTAGAGACTGAGTTTATTAAAAAGTCTCTAATGTCTTTCGAAAAATGGTACTATGAAATAAAACCAAGCGTAATATGTCAAGAGATATTCCTATATCACAAAGATATGCCTTGGGCTGGTACACCAGATATTATAGCAGAAATAGATGGTAGTTTATCTATTGTAGATATAAAGACTGGAGATTACCGAAAATCACACGAAATACAGCAATTGATGTATAAAGACCTGTGGAATAAAATATTCCCTGATTGCCCTATTATAAACATATATGGCTTATACACAAAAGGCAAATGGATGAAAGAACCTTCATATGGTTTTAGAAAGTTTAGCACTACTAATGATATACACAAAGATGTATATAAACTATGGTGTTTTCTTAACTTCCCATATGGTAAACCAAAACCTAAGTACAAAGCAAAGTTGAAAGGGGTATTCAAGCTTGAATCCAGTGGAAACACACGAAGCATTGATGAATTGCTGTGATAGAGTAAGAGGACTTGCAAGAGTCAATAGAAGACAGCAAGTTATGATTACAGACCTTAAGCGCGAGCTAAAAGGCGAAAAACAACTGCGAAAGAAGGCTGAAAGCTACTACAAAGAGCTTGAAGCCTTTCTTGAGCAAGAAGGAGAAACTAATGGCAAGAAAAAATAGTAAGGGTAAACCAACCCGTAAAGAGATAGAACAAGCTATAGCTCAAATTTATCAAACATTAAACTATATGGGACAAAAGTTAGAATATTTAGAAAATTTTGCTAAATCAACTGACTTAGCTTTAGATTTGTATACAAAGTTTAAAAAAGACCATGATAAATTTACAAAGTATATAGAAAAGTTTAATAAAGAAGAACAAAAGAAGCAAGAAAAAGAACTAGCAAAAAAGGAAGAACCGTCTTAAATTAAGATATGGACTTTTGCGATAAATGTGGGCATGAAATTGATAAACTAGAACCTTGTCTTAAATTATCATATGGCTTTTATAATGATGACGGTTCTTTTACATCTATGGGATTTATATATATGCATGTTGATTGTATTACAGATGTAGACGCACTAAGTAAAATATTAGAAAGTTTTGATAAAAACTAACTATTCATCAGATTGATTATAAGATTTATAAGCTCCATAAAAAGGAGCTGCAACAGTAGCCCCACCAGCAATACCTAATAAAGTTCTTAAAGAATTAAACTTAACTTGCTCAACAGGAGTTAAATCTCGTTTCATACTTTCGGTATACAACTTATAAAATCGTTTTACATTCTTATTCCACTCTAGACCTAACCTAGTATAAGAACCAAGACCATCTCTAGCATCAGGAATAGCACCACCCTTCAAAGGTTTAACTCTACCAGCGGTAGGTCTGTCTAAAACATCAAATCTTTCTTTTGCATATGGAGAAAACTCTTGAGTTTCCTTAGTACCATAATTTTTAGAATACTCTGTTTTTGGAGTTTCAGCTTTTGTAGGTTGATTAAATATACCTCTATTATATTTTTTAGTAAGTCTAGGTTTACGTTGTATCCAAACTTTAGGTTCTTTATTTATAATAGGCACATCTTTGTATTTAACATTTTGAACATTTAATAAAGGAGTCTTTCTAAACTGAACAAACTTTTCACCTGGAAGACCACCCGCTGTTAAATCATAAACATCAGTGCCGAATATACCTACTTTACCTTTATGTCCATGTTTAGTAGTTTCGTTAAATACAAGATTACCATTAAAACCACCCCAATGATAATTACTTTTACGAGCTGGACTAAAATTAACTAAAATAGACCCTTTATTTTTTGTTCTATGTAAATTAGCTACATAAGTCTTACCTTTTACTATATAATGATTATCAGATTTTTTAATAATCTCTTCACCATAACCTCTTTTATGAAAAAAATTGGCTAAACCTTTTAAACTCTTCCCTTGATTCATAAGACCTTTTTCGTGAGCAAGAAAAGCTATTTTAGCTTGACTACTAAATTGAGCATCAATAGCTGATTTTTGCATAGAGGAATGCCTAAAATTAGCAACATTAATATTACTAGTTTTTAATGTTTTAGGTAAATCCATTTTCCATTTACTTAAAGCTATATTACCAATTTCAGAATCTTTTATACCCATATCTGAAAATAATTTGGAAGACTTTCCTTTACCACCAACACCATATTTTTCATAAGTAGCTTCATTTTTTATTAAATTATACAATTCAGACTTTTTAGCTTTTCTAATACCCTTTGTTTTAACTAATTGAGCGAAAGCATTGTGCATAATACCAAGCTCTTGTTTACCTAAAGAAGTTATTTCTTTAGCGGCAGACTCTGTTAGACCACCAATATGAGGAGTACCTTTAGTCCAACTTTTTGGATTTACCATAACTTTATGATAACCTTCAAATACTCTATCTAAATCTTGTTTTTGACCAGAACTAAAACCAAACTCTTTACCAGCTCTATGCAATTTTTGATTAAATTGTTGCCTAGTTGCTGGCATAGTACCTCTTAAAGCTTCTTTACCAAAAGCACCAAGTTTACCTAATTGACCAACACCTTTACCATAAAAACCATTTATCATTTGTTGCATATTTTGAGCAACTCTAGTTAAACCTCTTCTGCCTAATAATGCAGTCATTCCAAGAGAGAAAGCTAAAGAAGTATTAAAAGGATTTTTAGATGCAACATTAGCGCCTGATTCAATAAACTTAGCGCCTGACTCAATTACATCATGAGTAAGTTCTTTTTGTTGTTGAAAATATTCGTCTACACTATTCATCAAAACTCCTAGGATAATATAAGTCACCTTTTTTAATTTTCCTAGCCATAGCTTGTAAATCACCTAAAGGAAATCCCATTGATTTTTCTAATAACCTACTAGGGTTCTCTATTAAATTACCTTTAGCCATTGGAGAAACATCTCTAATCATTCTACCAAATGGCATCATAGTATAAATATGATAATCAGCTAATTTGCCATAATCATCATCTAAAAAAGCTCTCAATCCTGCAACAGGTAATCTCATTATAGGAGGAGTAACCATTTGCAAAGGAGCTACAGCAGCAGGCCAAGTTCCAAAGAATGCTTTATTTCTTTCTTTTTCATCACCAAATATCCATTCAGACGTGTCTTTTAACCAGTTATAAGGAGCTGGTAAACCACTGTCAAATAAACTATAAGCAAAAACATTAGCAAGAGCTAACACAAACAGGTCTGTTTGCATAGTTCTTTTAAATCTTTCATACTCTGCAGTACCTTTTCTAAAGCCTCTTAATTTAGCTTCTCTATTAACATCATTTCTAAATCTAACAGCATTCCAAGACCATAGCTGGAATCTTGTCATAACTTTACCAAGAGCTGTTCTAGCAAATGCTGGTCTATAAGGAGCATTATATAAAAACTGAGTAGCTTGAACACCTTTTTTAGCTATTTCAACTAAGAAAGGATGGTCAGGATTTTTTATAGCCCCACCGAAACGTTCCCAGGCTTTAATGTAATGAGCCATAAAAGCATCTCTACGAAGAGCACGTTCAGGAACTGACATAAATTTAGCTGCTTTATTAACTATACTTTCACCAACTTTATATTTCCTACCAATTTCCCTAAGAGATTCTTTGCTCATATCACCTGATTTACTAACTTTTTTAGAAATATCTTTAATAAATGATTCAACATTTACTTTTCTTGCTTCTCTAGTCATACCTAATTCAGCTACAATGAACTCAGGTAATACACCATGACCCACAACAAAGTCATCAACATCTTTTAAAGACTTCCATTCAGGATTTATTTTTTGTAAATCAACAATACTTCTTGCTTTTCTTAAATATTCTAAACCCGTAGACTGTACAGTATGCAATGAACCACCAAAAATATTAGCTACAGCAGACTTAGGATGAGCAAGTAAAGACATTAATTCAAATTTAGCTTCTAAATTAGACCAGTTTCTTATATCATTATAATCAACTCTTTCTAAATCAGCTTTAACTGTTAACAAGTTTTTTCCACGTAAACCTAACTTCTTAGCTATTTTATTAGCTTTTTCTTTAACTTTATTATCAGCCCACCATGCATAAGGTGTACCTTTTACTTTCATCTTAGGGTCATTTAATATAAAGTCAGGTATTATACTAGGACTACCCATAGACTCTGATATATAAAGCTTTAACCAATTTTGCCATCTTGTAAGTAAAGAACTGTTATCACCGTAATCTTTAATTTTATGCCATTCATGAGGCTTAGACATAGCCTTTTTAGTAAACTGATTTAACAAGTTACGTGACATAATTTGTGAAAATTGCTTATAATAAGTATTTACTTGATTACGAGTATAAGTTTCAGCTGCAGCAGCATCAAGAGACCATCCGCCTACATGAGACATTCTAGCATTCATAGAACCTGTCATTTGATTAGCATTATCAAAAGCACTAATAGGGTCAGAAGTTTGTTTATCCTTTAAACCTTCAACCGCTTTGTCAAATACGTCCCAATTTTCAGTACCCGTCATCCAATCACCAGTAAGAGTTTTGCTTTTAGTTAGTAGTTTTTGTATTTCAATTAACTTTTCTTCCTTAGTCATAACACTTTCAGGAAGATTTTTTATATAGTCATGAGCTTTTTGTATTGCTTCTAATGATTTAGATTTACTAAAGAATAAATGAGGATAATAACCATTTCTAATTCTACCTACAGGTCTTATTTTAAATTTTAATAACTTAGTTAAAAGCTTTTGATTACCCATTTGTTTTGCTTGTTCAATCATCATAGACCTTGATACGTGCCTTAATGGAGATAATCCATAGTTTAATGATATACCTTTTCCAGCATTAAAATCTTTCATAACATCTTTAATGAACGATAAATGGTCCATTATAGGCTCTTCTTTAGCTTTATCATAGTAACCTATAATATATTTATCCATAGCCCCTTTTTTACCTTCAATAGTTTCATACATTTCAGCAAAATGATTATCATATACTTCTTTAACCTTTTTAACTATTTGTTTACCAGTTAAAGTTTCTCTTTCACCTTGAGAATTAGTAATGATATATTTCTTATCTCTTTTATTTTTATAATCAGCTTCATTTAAAGCTTCCTTATAATTGTTTCTATAATTATCAGCATTGATACCTTTTAATTCATTAGGAACTTCCTTATTAGCAAAGATTCTATCTACTTCTGACATCTCAGCTTCAGCTACAGCTAACTTTCTTAAAACTTCACCATCAGTTATTCCGTTTAAAAAACCTAATTCTTTTCTTAAAGTACCAACTAAACGCTCACCTTCCTGAACTCCTTGCTCTGACATTCTACCAAGAACCCTTTGAGCTGCTTCTATAATATTAGTAGGTTTTCTTATATCACCTTCTAATACTTCTCCACCTTTCTTTTTAAACATACCTTTACTTTTAAGAAACATAATATCATATTTCATCATTTCTCTACCAACTGTCTTAGGAAATTGCCACCAATATCTACGTCTCATATCTGGAGTTTTTTCTTTAAATAGTTTTTGCCAAATAGTTCCACCTCTAGTTTCTTTAAAGTAATTATTCATATCTTTAAAGTCAGCTAAATTCATTGCATTTAAATCTTTTTCAAATAAACCTCTTGTAAGCTCATTTAACCCAGTACCTAATTTATTATTATAAAACTTTAAGTTCTCAGCAAGTTCTGTTATTACTTGCCTTTGTTCAGTACTTAAAACAGATAAATCAGCCTTACCTAAACCTTCAAATCCTGAGTAAATTTCACCAACCTCAGTGCCTTCAATTCTTTTATCAACAAAAGCCTCATAAACAGTACCTTCTTGAGCTTTACCAGCCTCTTTTACATCGTTATCTAACTCAGTTGGTTTTTCCCAAGATTTTTTCATAATCTTTGAAAATTCTCCAAAAAACTCTCTTATAGATGCACCTTCAACTTCATTAGAAGATAGTCCTAGCTTAGACATAGTGCTTCTTGCATCTTTCATTTTTAATGCATGCAATAAATCCTCATATAACGGGTCTTTCCTTAACTTTTTACCCCATTCAGCATCTAATCTTTTTAAAGCCTGGGGATTACCTCTTCTAAATGAGTTTAATAACAACATGTCTGTTAATTTTTTTTCAGCAGAATTTAAATTACTTTTAAAAGACTTTAATTCAGCATCTATTTCCATCTGGTCTTTTAAAGCAGACACATCTTCTATAGGAGCTTCAGATAAACCTTGTGGCATAACTTTTTTAGTTGCTTCTTTACCATATATTTTTTCATGAGCCTTGTATAAATCATCCCAAAACTCTCTATGCTTAGGGTCTTCATTGCTAAGTTCGCTATATCTATCCATAATAGACCTACGTTCCTTAGCCATTAAATAACTACCTTTTTTTAATTTCTCTACAAATCTATGTATTTCTTTAAATTTATTTGCATCTACAGTTTCAGCATATTTAGATAATAGTTTAAGAGAAGTCATATCAGTTATATCTTGAACTAAAAAGTCTTCAGACATATCTCTTAGTTTCTCTAATATATCTTGCCTAGCTTTTATATTTTTATAAGTATTATCCTTTAAGTCTCTATTTGTTAACTTATGAGCAAAATGCGTTCCTCTAACAGCATTAACAAATGATTTATAATTTTTAGATACTAATTCAAGAGCTGGTTGATTATATAAAAAGTATTTTTTTACATTGTTTATATACGCATTAGATTCTACAGCTAAGGTTTCTCTTCCCATTAACTTAGCTAAATCAGGGAATTTCTTAAGTATATCTGCATGCTGTTTATACATCCCTTCTAAAGACTCAGCTGTAGTTCTTTTATAAACAGAATCAGAATAGTCTATTTGGTTAGCTATATTAGCTATTTTAGGTAACATTGTATTTCTATTAGCTTCATTGCCAAATGAATTAGCAAACTGTGTATACCTAGTTTTTGTATTTATTTCATGCATATTAAAACTTCTATTAGC
>VMHT01169196.1_pt1 | contig 15640 bp, 22 predicted proteins | sample 4693611 | NCBI WGS metagenome assembly VMHT01 (sample SAMN12280063, study PRJNA550983) | marine metagenome | isolation source: seawater sampled from same location over 5 years 0.02-0.2 micron viral filtrate | place: USA: collected off the coast of southern California halfway between the port... ... | reverse complement strand
AACAGAACTCGTTCCTTCAACACCTGTAACGCCGACATCTGCATCCCCTGTTACAGTAAGTGTTCCAACGCTGCCTGTAGCCGCAACACCTGTGATAGAAACAGTAACACCTGTTCCCTCAACAACGGTGACCGAACCAATGCCGCCGGTAGCTTCAACGCCTGTTATGGAGACGGTTACATTTCTAACCGCTGATACAGTGACCGAACCAACAGCCCCTGTTCCCTCAACGCCTGTAACAGAAAATGATGTGCCAGAGCCTTCGACAACGCTGACTGAACCAATAGCTCCTGTTGCAGAAACACCCGTAACTACAGCGTCTGGATCAACGTCAACAACACCGACAGCGCCAGTGCCAGAGACTCCGGTGACGGCGAATGATGTACCAGATCCTTCAACAACAGTTACTGAGCCAACAGCACCTGTTGCGGAAACACCTGTGACTACAGCATCTGGATCAACATCAACAGTGCCAACGGCACCCGTTCCTGCCACACCTGTAACAGAAACATCAACCCCAGATCCCTCAACAACGGCTACTGAACCTGCCGCACCAGTGCTTGTAACACCTGTAGGCAGTACAGTTATACCTAGATCGACACTTACAGTGCCAATAGCACCTGTAGCAGATACCCCTGTGATAGAGACATCAACTCCAGTGCCTTCAACAACAGAAACTGAACCAGCAGAGCCTGTACCGGCAACGCCTGTTACAGAGACATTCGCATCAGCGCCAACAGTAACTGTACCGACAGCACCTGTGGCAGATACGCCTGTAACAGATACGGCAACGCCAGCCCCCTCAACAACTGTGACGGAGCCAATTGCACCCGTTCCTGCGGTGCCTGTGACTTCGACAGGTAGGGGAGATCCCCACGCGCCTTCACCCCAACCACCACGGCCCCAGCCGTTGATGTTAGCCATGTACTATCCGCTATGCGATACGGATAATGGCGTTAGACGCATCCGCTGTTGGGAACTGAATCGTAAAGTCACCTGAACTAGATGTCTTATCGCCACCAAAATCTAACGCACATACAGCAGGGTCGCCTGACGCGCTGTCATTAAAAATAAGTGCGCCTCTTGCAGTAATACTGCTTGAGCTAAACGTAAGGTCAGCGAAGTCCGTAAAAGCGGTAGTGCTAGACGTTGTTGGGTTTACATTTGTCAGAGAAGCGCCTTTAGCGGTGTATCCCGTTCCAGATATTTCGTTAGATGTCGTGTATGCGGTAGTACCTGCGCCTAAAGAAGCACTGCTTGTATAAAGCGCCAAGTTAAAGGTGTTGCCACCACTAGCCAGAAAATTGTGCTTGGCTTCCATAAGCTCTTGCTTGAAAGACGTACACATTGCAGTCGTAATAGCCATTATAGACTCCTAATTATGTCTGCCATGTCTTTATGGCCTTGACGTTCAAATTCAGCAATCAAAGTGGTTCTATCACTTTTAATCGCCTCTTGTATGCAGTGTAGTGCCGTAGCCCTAACCGCCTCCTTAAATGCTTGCGCTTGCTGCGCTATTGCAGGGTGGCAACTGCTACCTACGCTTACAATACGGTCTGCCGCAGATTGCGCCCAGAACGCAGGATCGTGTCCACCATCCGCCGTGGTAGTGACGATTACATTTCCTATTTCCATCTGTGGCGCTTCAATCAGCATGTTTTATCTTATCCCCTAGCAATGTCATATCGGTATTCATCTCTTGCGCCGTAACCTTCGCCCAAACGCTTGAGGGCAGATGTAGCGGCCATAAATCTTTGTTCATATTGAGCGGCTTCATCAGGAGTTTTTAAGAATGTCGCTGCCTCAACTAAAGTTCCATACAGCATTGCGTCAGGCGCATTATCTGAAAGCCAGGTTGTTTCAACTCCAGAGGTTGTTGTAAGTGAAGCTGGTCGATACTTGTAATGAAGCTCAAAACTGTAATCGGCTGCTGGGGTTGGAGCCAATATGAAGGTGTTGTCATCAAACAAACCGTAATACTTTGTCAGTCCAGTGGTGGCAGGATTTGGCGTATAGTCTCGAATAAGAGAGACATGCTTGAACAAAGGGTATGTGTAAATGTTGTTATTGATTACCGCCAAACTATAAGAAGCCAAGAAATCAGATGGCGTTGATAAGTATGGATTGCCTGTAGAAGCCGTTCCTGTAACGTTTTTTCTAAACACAGGAAGCTCAACGTTCTTCAGTATTCGCTCTTCGGCTTCTTGAATAAATGTATCAAGCTCAGAAACAAAAGTGGTTTCTGAAGTTTCACAGTAATCTTGAACCGTAGATTTTAAAGTCGCTAGTGTAAAGCTCATGTAATCACCACTGTTACTGTTCCAACAGAGCCAGTTGCCCCATCAATACTAAAGGCTGAGCCTATCGGGTCGCCTGTAATAGACATCACTTGATTATCATCAATGGTCCTAACCACGCCTTCGCCAGCTACCTGGGAAGGTGGAAGGTTAGGCCGCGCAAATCTAAGCCCTTCAGGGTCAGAAACATTTCTTGGAGGCTCTAGTTGCGGATGTTTTGGCTCAAAACATTCTGAACAGACACGAAAGCCAGTCCACTCTTTTTTGAGGGCAGTATATTTGTACTGAAAGCCACACCTATCGCAGATGGCAATCGCGTACTTGCCAGAAGCAAAAGCCATTACGCGATCCTAGACCTCATGTTAGGGGCTATCATCAAAGATGCTCTGCTTTCGTCTTGGTCAGCAGCTCGAGCAAACTCCTCGTCATACAAGCCTTTCAGCATCTGTACGCGATCAGGGGCTTTCTTTAAAGCAATGTAATATGCAAGTCCTGCTGCCAAGCAAGGATAGAACCTGAAAGGAACATCGACTGTGTTCACTCCAGCGTCTGCATCTTCAATGCGGACTAATCGATTTATAACCAATTGATCCGTAGAGTTTTCTGAAGCGGGCCAAATGTACAAACGAGGGGTTATCTGCTTGTCTAAAAACCACTGAGTTGGTCTAGACTGAGTTGACTTGTCTGGAAGATTCCAATATTCGGATCGACCAATCTGACCCATAGAAATGTCTGTAGTAGTAGTTCCTTCTGTGCGTCGAATTACTACGTCCAAAACATCAATAGTAGTGTCTGATAAATCGATGAACTGATCGCCTTGGGCCAGCGTTGTGGTGCTGTTTGTCACGGTCCACTGGTTTAATCCTCTGTTTGCCCAATCAGCAAATAGAAGATTCAGTGAACGCCTTGCAGTCACCCCATCGTAGCCAGTGCGATACTCAAGGCCGCATCTTTCAAATGCTTCCTCTATATACTCCGCAACATCTGGCTCGAAATCAGAGCTTCCAGAAGTAGTCATTAGTAACTCTTTAACACTTCAACAATTACAGTGTAAGTGTCTGTGCTGCTTGCACCAATTGTAGTGAACTTCACATCTCCAGTCTTTCCAGAACCCGCATCATTTGGGATGCCAGAAAAGTCTGAATAATCGTGATATCCATTTGAATCAGGCGAAAGACCAATGATCAACGTGTCAGCCGTGGCGTCGTTCAAAAGCTCAACGCCCATGCCTACGCACTGCCACCAGATTTTTGCCACAGCTACTTCAGTACAGGCAGCGCCAGCACTATTAGCCGAAAGGGCACTTACATCAATTTTGGTTACTGCCGACTCGCCTGTTCCATCACTAATGTTTGTGAATTTAAGGACGGCTTTGCGCTCGCCGTCCTGAATGGTTTGGCTTGTTACTGCATCTGCCATTGCCTATCTCCTATTTTTGCGGATTAAGCGTCAGCGAAAGGAGTAACAATTGTTCCGCTTCCGATCAGCAAAGAGTCATGAACCAAGTAGGTTGCGCTATCAATAGCAGTTACCTTGATGACGCTGCCAACAATGCCGCCTTTAGTAGATCCATTCAAAGTCATGACGTCATTGGATGCAGCGGGAACGAAAGCTTTTTTAGTGCTATCGTCAATAGCAACTATTACAGCGCCAACAAACTTGTCAGTGCCGTCAGTCAAGATATCAAGATCGGTTGCTGCGGTTTCGACATAAAAGAAAAACGAAGCGCCGATATTGTTTGCTTGATCAGGAGAAGTAGGATCATTAGGAGTGGCTGAAGAAATAGAAGGCAAAGTAAACTTGCCGTCTGCATCGTTGAGCAGAATGATCTTGCCAGCGTGAGCCGCCACGGTCAACGTGGTGTCTGCGGACAGACTAACGCTGCTGTTTACGCCTGCGGTTATGAAGCCGCCCAGTGATCTGACTGGGCCTGAAAATGTTGTCTGTGACATGGTATTACCTCTTACGAAAGGATTCGCCCCAGAGTCTTCGTAACGTCTGCTGAGCCAGTCGCTGGGGCTGTTTTTCTCAGTTCATCTGAATAATAGGTTAACACCCAGAAAAAGAAAAGGGGCAACAATGTGCCCCTTATCTCATTGTTCCACGTGGAACAATTAAGCGCCTTGAGAGCCGAACACAGCGCGTGGGTTACTGAAGCCGAAGCTGTATCGCTCGCGGGCCTTGTAACGCACGTTGCCTGTGTCGAAATCACCTTCCATAGAAGTTGAGATCGGGCTTCGCTCGAAGTGCTTGAACCCATCTGGGCAGTCGGTTTTGACAAACCAAGCATCAGTGTCAGTCAAGAAATGGTTCACTGCATAACCTTGCGGCAGCATGCCCATGTTCCTGATTGCGTTGATGTCGTTGTCAGCCGTAGCTACTCGTCCGGGAGTATCCAGAAGACGATCCGCCACAAACTGAAGCTGTGGTGGAACAATCAACTTAACGCCTTGAAGAGCCAAGATCATATTACGATCATCTACAAACGTGGAAATGCTGATTAAAGCATCTTCAAGCGAGGTCTCGTTCAGATCTGCGTAAGCTGTGGGTCGGTTTGAGAACGTACCACCACCAGCAAGGGGGTGTGCGTCATCAATCAACTCAACGCCATCGCCACCAGCAAAACTAGAGTTGAACGCATTGTTCAATACGTTAGCAGCTTTAACTTGCTTGGTGTGTGCCATGCTGCGCGCAAGAGCCTTCGTATAACGCGCACCAAGGCGGTCATACAAATTATCTTCTACCGCTTCCTCGGTCAACGCGAAAGCAAGCGCAACAGTTTCGTGGGTGTAACGAGAAGTGAAACCTTCAGAAGCTGAGTCGTAACCGACACTTTGTCCTTCAGACTTATCACGAGCGTTACCAAAGCCTACGATCAGAACTTCTTCTTCAAACGCTCGGTCTGAAGATTCAGTATCAAAGATCTCGGCATGCTCGTTTTCATAACGAGCGTATTCCATACCAAATAAAGCGTTGAGACCAGGCTCTAGCTCTTTGGCTAATTGTGCTCTTGAAATAGCCATTAGTTAGCCTCCTATGCTAAGCCAGCGCCTTTGACGCCGTATATTGAGTTTTGGATAACAACAAGCACGTTAGTGTTTGCTGCGCTTACGTCTGAATTTTCAGGGTCTCCTGAAATATCAAGGGCTTTAATGGGCAACGAAGTTGCTGTTCCGCCGGTTGAAACTTCAAGTTCAGCACCTGAAATGCCAGTCACCGTGCTACCTGCAGTGGTGTATACGATGTCAAAGTTACCGAACAAGTCAGCAACAGGAAAAGCCGCATCGGCTTGGACTTCGTACACAACATTCGGATCATCGATAATGAAAGCGATGATGTCCGAAGCATTAGTGCTTGCGGGGTAGAAGTTGCTATAAACCTGTTCCTTGGTAGTAGGATCGGTGTACTGACAACCGTTAAACACACCAACTACAGGCACAGTGCCTCCGTCAGCGTGAACCTCTACCGTACCACCAGTAACCTGGGCAACCATATCTCCTTGGAAGATACTGGTCCCATAGTTAGCAGCGACCCGATATCGGCTTTGTCCACCAGTATAGGGGGCGCCGCCCACCATACGCACTGGACGCATTCCAAAAGCGGCATCTTGATTCGCCATTTGGGATCTCCTAGTTAAACACAATCAAAAATGAGGTCATTTCTTTCCTCGGCCAAAAGACACCTGCGTCTTTCTCTCGTTAGAGATTGGCATTGCAGGATGCTCATCCCTCATCAGATCGTTATCAACAGCATGCATCTGTTGGTCGGTCTGCTGAGCAAAATAAGCATTTCTTTCTTGAACGGTCTCCTCAGGGATTTTAGCAAGCATCAACCCACCAACACCCACAGTTCCAGTATGAGTTCCCTCGTCAATGACGGGTAAGTCAAACCCTGAAATTTCGCTTGGGTGTACGGGTTCGTACCCTTCACGAAGTCTCATGTGGACATTAGTTTTGTCTGCTTCCCCACGGATGTGGGTCCGCAGCCATCGATACTGCATCCCAGGAGGCGCGTCAGGAGTTTCCAACGCTTGAGGCGGCTTCCATGGTTTACGCGCAGCTTTAGCCTCACGGCTTCCACTACTTCTTGGTGTTCTATTAGAACCCTTTACTTCGTCATTCATGATCGTTGCAGCCTCATTTTCTGTTTTGCGTATTCTTTGAACGGTACTCCAAGCTTCCTCGCTAATGCTTGTTCACTTGTCGTCAGTTCAACTCTACGAGAGTTTTGATTGCGTCCAGTTCCAGTCGTGCGCGATCCAGAGACAACAGTTTGGACGGGTTTTTGGTTGTCTCCCGCGATATTTTGCTCGTTAAATTTATGCGGCAGTTCCTGCCTCATACGAGAATCAATTTGAGCGTAGTATTCATCAGATTCTAAGTCAACACCGCTCTGTATTAAGTCGTTATGTATAGCAAAAGCCACATTTGTCATAACGGAATCTGTACCGAACCATTCATTTGCAGAAGCCCAGTCTTGGGCTTTTGGTGATGGTTCTTGATATGTGGCAGGCTCTTGGTACACAGGTTGTTGCTGAGCAAGTTCTTGCTCTGCTTGAGCATCCGCTTCTTGTTGATCAAGCCAGTTAGCGTAATCAACTTTGTATTGCTCAAGATCTCTTTGATACTGAGACAGTGCGTTACGATCCGCTTCAGCCTTTGCAAGCAACTGTTGCGCTTCAGCCATAGCCTCAGGGTCACCAGACTCATAAGCAGATTTAAGATTGCGCTTAGCCGCTTCAGCCTGAGTATCTACACGACTAGCAAACTCGTTGCTATAACTTTCTTGAATCTTAAGATTCTGTTCAGCTGTAGATGTTTGAGTGGTTTGCAATTGAGCGGCAAGACGGTCATTTTGTTCTTGCAACTCTTTTGCATACTGCAGCGCCTGAAGCTCTCTGCGTTGAAAGTCTTTTGCTTGGCCAACAGCCTTATTGATCCGTTCCTGTGCAGAACGAGCACGCCTTTCAGCTTCTGTAAGTTCTGGCTCTGCATCAGTGTCAGGTGACTCAAACTCTTCCCGAACAGAGTCTTCAGTAACTGGTGCAATTGCTTCAGCTTCTTCTTCGGAGAACTCAATGTAAGTCGGTTCTTCTTGAACGTCTTCCTCAACACGTTTGTGTTCAGGCAGCGCAGCCTTGTTTATGTTTTCGTCATCAAGCTTTGATAAAGCTTCGGTCAACGTTTCTTCTGACATCTTGTTTCACCTATGCAGACTTAATATCGTCGGGGTTGAGAATTGTTCCAATCACCTCATCGTCATTAATGATCCGCACCTCATGGTCATCCTCAAGGGAGAACCTAGCGCCTGCATAACGACCAATAAGCACCCAATCACCAACTTCACACCATGGGTCATCGCCAAACTTCTCATAGTCTTGATAGGCAAGCGGGCCCATCTTCATGACATAACAAACAGAAGTGGCAAGGTTTTCCTTGTCTAGTGTGGATTGGATTAACTGTATACCGCCATCTGTCATGCCCTTTCCCTTGTAAGGAAGTACTAACAAACGGTAACCAGTTGGGTTTGGCATTCTTTCTACCAAAGACTTGTCTAGCACAGACGGGTCTAAAACCCGTTCATCTTCATTCACATATGCATCCGTAACGGACGGTTTTGATGCGATGGAATCTAATAATAGATCACTCATCGAGAGGGTCTCCTTCAATATGCAACGCTTCTTTTAGTTCATCGCGAAGGGTGCGAAGCATTGATAACTCACCCATCGCAAATTTGTAGTCCTCCATATCCTTGATATTGCCAGAGGTTATGTAATCAACATGAGACTGTTCATATTGATCTAGTTTCTTGTAGATGTAGGCCGCGAGAGATAATGAATCCATTTATCTAACGTAACCACCCATTGGGTTTTCAAAAACATCAAAATCAACTCCGGGCGTTTGCCCTGGAATCGCCCCTGGTATATCAGAAGACATTACTGGGTATTGATTAGGCCTTGGTGCTGGTCTATTAGGCTCAGGCCTCTGCACCGTTTCATAAATAGGTTCAGGCTTTGGAATGTACGTTGGGAAGAAGTCGGTTGGCTGTGGATTGTTTTGAGCCATACCTGCATATGGCGCTAGTGCCGCCATGGGCGCTTGCTGACCGTATCCGCCAAAGGTGCTGCCAGGGGGTTGAGGCGGTGGTCTAAAGCCTGCTGCAAAGTTTGGATCATAAGACTGACCAACAATGTTGCTTGATATCGACATGTCTGGTGTACCAAGGATTGATCTTTGTGGCACATACCTTCCTGCAAACTTATCTGGTGCTTCTCCAGCAGGAGGTGGTACATAGTCTGGCTGAACGACAGGTGCAGTTGGCGCTGTAGGAGCAGTGGTCACAGGTGCGCTGTACGTCGCCCTTGATGGCTTGCTTGCTTCCCACTGCTTTAGATTTTCTTTGTAATCCCTGTTCGCTTTTTGATACTTTTTGCTTGCAGCACCCATGCCTTTAGGCCGACGTGGCTGGGTGGGCTTAGACTCCATCCAATCGATGTAAGCCGACTCAAAAGAACCGCCAGTTTGTTGTTGCGTGGCAGGCGGCGTAGGAGCCTGTGGTGCAGGTGTTTGTGATTGAGTTTGCTGCTTGGGTGGTGTGTACCCTTTGTTTGCAGCAGCCCAGTTTTTCTTGAAGGCTTCGCCAACCTCAGAGCCTTTAACTGATGTGGGAATCGATCCTGCAACTCCACCAATTGTGCCATAATAGGTGTCAGTTTCAGGATCGTATCTATCAAACGTAGTCGTTCCGCTACTTACTCTTCCGCTTCCGGGCTTTCCGTCAAAACGACCGTAATCTCGCTTTTTAGCTTTAAATACAGAGGAGTATGAATCGGCAGTTTTCTTAGGCGCAGCTTTCTTTGCGACAGTCTTGCGAGGCGTAGTCTTACGCTTAGGCGTAACCCTCTTCTTAGGTTGAGACTGACTAAGCTCTGCAAGTCGTTTAAGCATAGCCGGATCAAAATCAAACGTTTCTGGGATTCCAATATTCATTGCTAGTAACCCCCGAATGGGCCTTGTGAGTAATTATTCTGCATCCTAGGGTAGCTAGGCACAGGTCTTTGTCTTGGCTGTTGAGGCTGTTGATATCCACCTCGTCCAAATCCACCGCCATATGGCCCTTGGTTCATGAATCCACCACCAAAGCCACCGCCAAACATGGGTTGGCGCTGATTGAATCCACCGCCAAAACCGCCTCGTCCGCCCTGACCGCTCATCATAGAGAACATCTGCATCATTTGCTGCATGAACTGCATCATCTGTTGCATGCCTTGTTGGTTGAACTGAGGTTGTTGACCGAACTGCGGCTGTTGACTGAACTGAGGTGGCGCAGGTTGAGGTTGAAAAGGTTGAGGTTGAGGCGGGGGCATCCCAGCGGCACTAGCTTGGGTATTAGAAAGAGCAGCCTGTTCTTGCTGCAGTTGAGCAGGGTCTAGAGATGGCTCATAAACTTGTTGCGGTTGATTACCAAAAACTCGGGGCATTTCTTGTTTAAGTTGTCTCCCCAGAGTTTGTATAGGCGGGGGCTTGCCACCAAATTGAAATGGATCGGCTTTGTACTGCTTCGCAAGCTCCAAAGCCTCTGGGTTTTGAGCGTACATTTCATTTAATGCGTTGTGATACCCGCGCATACTGCTAGAACCAGAGATCATGTTGCCTGTCACTGGGTCTTTACCGAGCATCGCCATATCTTGAGTCATATAGCCTGTCGGCCTCTCTGGCATCGTAAAGCCGCGCTGGGATAGCACTTCTTCCAACGATGGCGCCCTAGGCCCAGAGCTACCTTGAAGCTGACCGAATTTAGGTTGAGGTCTAGGCACAGGCGTAACACTACCGATGGGAGGCCGTGCTCTCATGTCTGTCATCATGGGGCGACGGCGCGAGCGCATAGACCTACTCTTAGGCATTCTGAAATTAAAAGTATCGGGATCATCAATGTAATCTTGACGATTAGGCGAATAACCTTGAATAGGCATCAAGCTCATTAGAATATTCCGCTGAACTTCTTACCGCGCAATGCCGCACCGCCACCACGAGACTCACCAGCGCCGTATGGCTTAGGTGCGCCTGGGTTGGCAACAGACTCGCTCTTTGCATAATTCACAGTACCCTGGTCCTTGATAGACACTTTGCTGTCAGTAACCTTGGGCTGGGGGAAACTTGTTTGACGCTTAATCATGTTTTTACCTTTACTCTTCTTCAGTAGATTCTTCAGAAACTTCTTCAGAAGATTCTTCAACGGACTCTTCTACAACTTCGGGTTCCGACGCTTCCTCAACCACCGGCTCAGGAGTCGGCGCAACCGCTTTAACAACGGCTTCTTCTGCTTCTGCATTCTTCAATGCCTCGCGTTCTTTGTTCTGAGCCTTGTGTATCTCAGCCATTTTCTGTCGTACTGAACTCATTGTAAATCTCTCTATCGATTACCGAAAAAATCTTTCGCTATATTCTCTGCAGTTTTAGCCATTTGTGCGGACCGCTGCAAGCCAATTCGCTCACGAGCAACTTCATCCTTCATGTCAGCTAACTCACGCTGCAAGTCCATTCGCTCATCTGCCATGTCGGCAGTGTTATCAATTCTTTCAGATTCAAGCTCAATACGACGATCAGCTTCGCTCGCTTTACGCTGCAAGTCTGCTTCTTTGATATCAAGCTCACGGTCACGCAGGTTGACCAATGGGTCATCCTGCTGTGGCGGGGTGAGTTCTGGTGCCATGGCCTCAGTCAACTGCATAGAGATCTGAGCCACCTTATCTTCCATGACCAATTGCATTTGCTGCTGCATCTGCTGCATTTGCATCTGAGTCTGCTGCATCATCATTGGATCCATCTGACCTTGTTGCTGCATCTGCTGCATTTGTTGCTGCATTTGAGTGATCTCAGGGTCTTGCTGGGCCATCTCACGCGCTTTCAGATCAACATGCTGATATATGTGCGCTTGAATCATAGCCATCCCTTGCTGCTGCCCAGGAGGGGCAGAAGACACGACTGGAGTCTTTAACAATGCAACGTGTGAATCAATGTGCGCGTCATGATCTTGATCAGGAAACGCCTGTGCAGGCTGCATCTGCAAAAACGCAGAGTTCTCCATTGCAGGCGAAACGGGCTGTGGCTGCGGAGGTGGGGGCAACAATTGCTCAATCTGCTGCACGCCCATCGCTTCGTACATGCGACGATACGCCTCGTACATACCTTGAGGCCCATGGATCTGCGGGTTCGACTGAACCATCTGCATCATCTCTTGAGCAAGCATAACGCGCTGACTCATAGAGAATATGTTCGGGTCAGAAACAGGAATAATGTCAATACGATCATCAAAATCCTGCGCCATCAACTGCTGCTGGCCACTGGCTATCTGGTATGGATACGCCTTGATAGGTGAGTCTTTAATCACCCGTGCAAGAATATTAAACTCAACACGCTGGCTGTAATGCATGCGCTTGTGTATCGCGCTCATTACACGGCTACCACGCTCAAGCAACGCAATCGTTGTGCCAACAGGCGCCTCTTGGTTGCCATCACCAACCTGCATATCGCCAACAGAAGCAAAGCGACGGCCTGCTTCAACTAGCATGCCCAGCAACTGCAGCAGTGTGCCGCTTGGTTCTTTGAACGGTAGAGGCATCAACGCATCGCGCAGCGATCCACCAGGCGCATCCATGTCTCTAAACTCACCAGGCTGCAACGGCACATCATTATCACGAATACGAATGCCACGAGCCTTAAATCCAGCAGGCAGATTGGCCAGCGTACCAGCATCGATCAACTGACGAAGAATCGAAGTGGATGCCTGAGACAACCCACCAATCATGTGAGTCAGACCAAAACCATAAAAACCAACACCTGGCAGAAACTTGTAATGCACAAAATAGTCAATGCGACGGCGCATAACGTCCGCTTGTACATAGTTCCTGCGAATGGAAAGGATTGTTGAATGCTTCGGTGAAAGCGTGACAATGTAAGGGAGTTTGATTCCTGTCTCTTCGCCATTGCCATCCACATCCTCAAAGCCTGGAATATCAAGCTCTACATGTACTTCAAGTAACTCACACTCATAATCGCTTGAACTACCAGAAGGCTTGACGCCCTGCAGTTCATCAACCTCTTCATCAATTTCGTCCGTATCAACGTACTCGCTATTACCATCAGACATCTTAGTCTTACGATAAAAACCAACCTGCTGAAGCTTGCGAACCTCGTTCATCGACATGTCAATTACATGCGTAATACGAACCGCATCATCAAGACTGGTGGTGCCATAAGGCACAATCAACTTCTCAGATGGGATGAAGCGCGATACAGGGCGCCCTAGCGACTGGTCAAAGTGAACCTTACGGAACGCACTGCCAGACAAAGGCAAATAGAAAAGTAGTTGGTCAGTTTCAGGATCGTACTCTTTCATCTCCTGAGTGATCAGGTAATTCATGTACTCCTGCACACGAGCAGCCTGCAAATCGGTCTGTGGCGTACCCATACCCATAACCATGGTCTTAACAGGCCCGCCAGAAGGCAGCATCTCTTTGTACGCTTGTGCTTGAAACTGCGTGACAGATTCGGCTAGAAGGGGATGAACTACGCCAGAAGCGCCGTCAAACGGCTCTGTGCGATCTTCAAACTTCATGCCCAAGAACTTCAAGCCCTCGGTATACTGATCAATCCACTCTTTGCGAGACGAGCGATCATCATCAATGTCACCCATCAAATTAGAATAGATTCGACCTAAGTCCGCTTGATCAATTTCTTCTGCAAGGTTTGCGTCAAAAGCTATCGGCATGTCGCCTACAAGATCGCCTTCACCAAAGACCATGGTGCCATCATCCATCATCATGGCATCTTCATCGTCCATGCCATCAAACATTAGGTCTTCATCAGAACCCTCAGAAATTTGAACTTCTTTTGAACTGTCTTCGATATCAAGCTCATCAATATCGACATCATCTACACCGCGCTCTATAGCCATGGCTTGCCCTTCCTGAGTTCTGCTCAGTCTTTGTCTGCATACAGATTATCGAAGATACGATTCACGTCTAAAGTGTAATCCAAATCCGACTTGCTGTAGTGAATATGCTGAGATGGCTTAAAATCAGGTGCCCCGTCGCCAGTCTCAAACCATGCCGGATGCGTCACGCGCACTCGGTTGTTTGGCAAAGCTACTATATTCCCCGTCCACTCGCCAGCATCAAGTAACTCCAATACATGCGATTGCTTATGCTGAGCAGGATCATCAGCGATCTCATTCTCAGCATAATCAACCGTGAACAAGTACTTTGCGGGATACATCTCCCCACCAATCTTCGCCATCCAAGGGCAAGGTGTAGCACGATCTAGAACGTATACAGCATGAGTGTGAGAAGAACAGTCCCAAGGCTGGGCATCATGTACCGCCATAGGCTCTGGCCATTCCTCAAACGGCGTATCCGCAACCAAAGCAGTGATCGGCATTCTTGCCCACATGGCTCCACCATGAACATTCGATTCATCCTCTTCATCGTCAGTTTCACACCCAGTGAAAATGACCTGAAAACTGAGGCATCTCGTAGGCATAGTAGTCACGGCAATAACCATCGCGTGCAAAAACTCGCCATGGTATTTCTCGTGATTGTGTGTGTATTCCCGCCTCACCCACGCCTTAAAGTGCGGGATGTTACTTTGTAAGTATGGCAATTAAAAAATGTCCTTAGCATAGTCTATTGCCCGTTCAACAAAGCCTGGCGGTTCTTTTGGTTTCGCCGCAGGGGTTGGAAGCCTGACCCCAAGTTCCTTTTGTTTTTCAGGCGTTAAGTAACCTTTGATATCGTCTTGCAGCCTTCTAAGATTTAACATCGTAAGAGGGCGTCTGTCTCCTCCAAAAGACTCTTTTAACTTTCTTTCTTTAGGAGTGTTTGGATAAGCAGCGTCAAATGCGTCTAAATAATAGTGACTTTCATTAATAAAAGAATACAGTCTAGCACGTTCTTTATTCAGCCTTCTGTACTCCGCACGACCTTCCGAAGAATCTTGATCAACACCTTCCATTTCAAGCTCTAATTGTTTAAGCCTGTCTTCAAACAATGGAAGGCTTTGTGCCCTATGAAACAACTCATGATTTATCGTCTTGGATAGATCGTCTAACCCGCCAAAACCACCGTACCCCTCATACTCTTTGCCACTATAAAGCCTTCCGCCTTCATCTCTTAACTTTCGATCAGTGGACTGAAAATACCTAACTTCATCAGGTTTAGGGTAAGAGCCTTGGTAATAATCAAAGCCAAGCGTTCTTCTTGCATCTCTAGCAAGCCCCTCCTCGGTAGCTGTCGGAGGAGCATAATGACCCAAAACATTAGCCATCTTTTGCCGCTGGTTGCGAGAAGGCATACCCATCGGCCTGATTACAGCACGACGGCCTAACGATCCTTCCTGATCACCCTGGCCCTGCATGCCTAGGTAAGACATAAGACCATAAAGACCGCCATAACGAAGGTCTTCAGGAAGACGGGTCTGAACCTCATCCTCAAACTCAATGTCGGCCATCTGCTCAGATGCCGCACGAGCTTCCTCAGACAAAGCTTCCCGCAGTAGGTCTTCTATCCCCACTTGGTTTCCCACTTGGTGCTCTTAGTGCGCTTATTGGCCATGCCGCCTTTGGCTTTCTTGAGAGGAGTATTAGACGGCTTGATGCCACGCTTCTCCATTTCAGCGCGACCAACGCGCTTCATCAACTCGTAACCACCCGCCGCCGCTCCAGCAGCACCCAGAGAACCCGCAGCAACACGGTTGCGAGTCTTCTTCGCTGCAGTCGCTGCGGCCTCACGCTCAGCAATCGACGGGCCTTTCTGATCCCGCATGTACTTCGGCGTGGGCTGGTTCTTAGATGCCTCTTGCGCTTTCTTAACGGCAGTCTTCCCATACTTCTTGATCGCAGCCTCAACGCCCTTCTTGGCGATGAGGGCTATGATAGGAAAGAGCGGAGCAGCCATTACTTCATCGCCCTGCCGTAACCGCGAGTGGCCGCACCTACACCGCGTGGCTTGCGTGATACTGCTTTCTTCTTAACCGCGCCACCCATAGAGTAGCCCTTCTTCTTCATGGCTCCACCTTTGGCCATGCCTTTGGACTTCATCATGCCGCCAGCTTTCTTCTTGGTGACTCCTCGACCTTGCAAGATGTCAGCCTGCGTGACCTTGCCATCCTTGTTTAAGTCAGGAAAACCACCACCTTTCATCCCCATAGGCTTACGCCCGCCACGAGCACCACCCTTGGATGCCATCTTGGATTTCATCATGCCGCCTCCCATCTTCTTGACTGGCTTCTTTCCTTCAAATCGATTGTACGCCTGGGTGAGTGTCTCACCCTTCTTACGGCCAAGCT
>VMHT01001097.1_pt1 | contig 15640 bp, 29 predicted proteins | sample 4693611 | NCBI WGS metagenome assembly VMHT01 (sample SAMN12280063, study PRJNA550983) | marine metagenome | isolation source: seawater sampled from same location over 5 years 0.02-0.2 micron viral filtrate | place: USA: collected off the coast of southern California halfway between the port... ... | reverse complement strand
TAACTCCTGTACCTGTATAAGTAACTGTATTATCAGAACCATCTATATCCATATAGTTGGTAGCACCATCAATGTTAATGTTAGATGTTACTGTGTTATTAGATCCCTGAATAATCCAATCTAAATCAAGAGATGCAGCTATTGCAGTTGTACCTTGGTTTAAAGTAAATGTATTACCACTACCAGTAACAGCTACGTTTTGATTAGAGCCATCTGAACTGTAGGTATCTGTTGGATCTACTTGAATAGTAAAAGAGTTTGTACCACCAGTAAAGTTATATAAACCTGTGAAGTTATCTGCAAATATATCACCAAGAAACTTATTAGTTGCACCAATCATGTTGATGTCTAAAGTCATAGTGTTTCCATCCAAATCAAAAGCATTAACGCTTCCAGCCGTTGAATTTAAACCACCAATAATATTAGATATACCTAATTGTTCTAGGTCTATATTTGCACCAGTACCTGACTGGTCTACATAAATTTCGTTATCAGCCGCGTAACTTGTCGATACACTCAGCATCACAAGTAGGCTTATTAATTTCTTCATTATTTAATTTTACTCCTTGGTTTTCTTTTTGTAAAACCCAATATTTTCTGTTATAACCTATTTGCACCAGTTCAAGGACAGCACCTTCTATAGCTTTCATCAAAGCTATGGTAGAAGATTCATTTCTAGCGTTACCTAATTCTATTTCTACTAGCTCAGTATTTGCCTCAATAAACCTAAATACATCTTCAGATTTACCATAGCTAAATATGGTCTTTTGACTTAATACTTCTAGCAATACTTCGCCTGTAGCTACAGACACCATTCTAAGTGAAACTGTTATATTGTCTTCTCTATACTGTACGCTATTGCCAATACCTAGATACCTGGCTCCTACGCCACCAGACTCTAAATTAGCTTCGTAAGATATAACAGCTCCTTCTATTAAGATACCTGCAAATAATAATGGTCTAAGAGCTTTCTTTTTATCTTCTTCTGTAGCTGTTTGTTCTCTTGCTGACCTTATAAGCTGGCGTTCTTTAGTAAGATTATCTAAGCCAACTCTTTCTACAACTCTAAAAAAGTTACCGTCTCCTGCGTGTTTTAAAGCTCGTATAAGTAGTGCGTTTGGTTGCTGAGTGATAGCTGTAGAAAATAAAGCAAACTCGCTGTTGCTTTTTCTTTGTCCTGTTTGATCTGTAAATGCTGTAGGGTATACCGCTACTACTGGACTAACTTCTGGTATTGGTACGTTCTTAAGTTCTTTAGACTGTAAGTCTTGTATAGATACTACATTATTAGAACTATATCTTTGTTCGTATGTATCTTCGTATTGATCAAATATAGAACAACTAGAAAGTAAAAGTACCAATAGGTATTGTGATTTCTGTAACTGTGCCATCTGCTTCCGTTATCTTTAAAGTTAATGTTACGCCATCGCTAGTATACTCTATAGTATTACCTTCTAATGTTATGGTTCCAGAACTTGATGGTGTTTCGCCAAATAAGTTATTTACTAACTGTCTTGATAACTCAGCATATACTCTTGATTCCAGGTTACGCATAAATCTTGCAAGAGTAGAGTTTTCTTTTTCTCTTTCTATCTCATCCTGTAAGGCCTTAATCTCTTCCTTAATGGTTAATTTTCTTGAGAACTCTTGGTTTTCAATCGTAAGATAGTGTGAGCTGGTACCCATGCCGTTAAAACTAGGAGACTTAAATTTATGAACTAATTGATCTGCCCAAAGATTTTGACAAAATATTCCGACAAATAACATAATTCCAATAACTACTAAAATTTTAGTTATTAAAATTTTTTCAGCTTCTTCTGTCTTAGTCTTTCCTTTGGTCATCTCTATCCGCCTTTGCTAACCTATCGGTGTGCATTAGTTGTGGTACACCAAGTATAGTCTTGAGAAGTGTATCTTGTCTAATTATCTCATTATCTACGGATCTTACTCTATCTATAAGAGCAACCAATATACCGTGTTGTGAGTCTAATTTTTGACCTAATCGTTGTTCTATTTCAGATATTTGAGCTGATACCTTTTCATCAAGTACATCTACTTTTGTTTCCATACCATCAATAATTTTATTGATGAGCTTCCAGATAAATAAACCTAAACCTATAGCTGCTGCTATTGGAAAACCTACTTCATTAATTAATTGAACTACTGAGTCCATTTGATTTAGTAGTCACCCCAAACCTTACTTTTGGTGCCTCCGTGGTACTCAACTGCATGACCTTCATCTATTAGCATTTGGCAAATATCTTTACCGTCTTCTGTGTAAGGTATGCCGAGAATACGGCCATATTTACCTTTACCAAGTGATTTAACTTTAAAACTACCGCAACATAACTCACCAAGTCTAGCCTTTGCAGCTAGACCTAGTTTTTTTTCTGCAAGATCCCTGGTTCTAGATTCTGGTGTGTCAATACCGCTTAAACGTACTCTTTGTTTGTGTAGTTTTACATCAAAACCTAGATCTAAAATACAATCAAAGGTGTCTCCATCTATGATCCTATCAAGCGTAGCGTTATAGACAAAAGCATCTGGTGATTTTGTCATTATGCGTCTGTGTTGTTTATGTTAATCTTAGTTTTTTTCTTAACTCTTTTAGTAGTGTAAGCTTCATTTACGTTAGGAGTAGACTTATCATCAGCAACATAGTGACCTTTTTTGTTTCTTGATCTTACTTTGACTTCTTCAGTACCAGTAAGGTTGTTCCAAAATCTTTTTAAAAAACTCATGTTACTTATCCTTTGCTTTTAAAACATTTAATGCACACCAATCAATTACTTTATATAGATAACTAAACCAATGATCATCTTTTGGTGTTGGCGTGATAGCGGCTACAACAGATGCTATAGAAATTATAGCTGTAACCCATGCAATTATATTTAAAGTTGTCATATACTTTCTCCTTTATTTTGATCTGCATTTGCAGACTTATTTTATTATAGTGTAAAAAGACAATTATATAAAATTAAACCAACCTGTAATAATATACTTTTCTTGATTTTGTGATATTTGTCCTCTATGTGTGTGTGTCCAACCAGCGGGAAAGATAATTGTTGAACCTTTTTTAGCTTTCGTAACACAATCTTGATATAAAAATTCTGTTCCTCCATCTTCAACATTATTAAGATATGTGCTAAAAACTAGGTGTCTATTTATAACACTAAGAAAACCATCGTTTTCCATGTGCCATTTATAAAAACCCCAACCCTTGTCGTAATATTGTATTTTAGTATAATGGTCGATACCGTAAAATTCTACCTCATTAGCAAATTTATATTTTGAAACATATTGTTCTAAACATTTTAACAATTCATCTCTATATAAAAAGTTTCTTAAATCTTCTGGGGTTATCATTACTTCTAATGATTTTTTATGTTTTATATCTACCCTATTATCACCTATTGTACCGTCTTCTGCGTTAGTTTTATTGTTGTTCCAGTACTCTATTAATTCATCAACAGCATCTTCACTTATTTGATATTCGCCTATAAAGTTCATTGTCTAAAATAAGCAGGCAATCCAATTATAGGTCTAGTGTCGTATTTATTTTGTTCAGCATCTTTACTACTTGCATCGTTGTAATGTAAAAATACCTGCCCACAATTTTCACCCTCAAACGGTTTTCTCCAATGTTCTAAATCACAACCACGATACATCAACATATCACCTGGGTTTAAATTTATTTCAATATTAGGTTCTATGTATATTGACCAATCATCACCGCCAAGATTCATAGTAGTAGATATTTCACAAGAATATCTATCCTTATGTTTTTTTAACTCATCACCTTTTTTATAGATTCTAGCGTATGAATATGTTTCAATAAGTTTAACTTTTGCTTGTTCTTCCATTACAGGCTTTACTTTTTGTAATAAAGTTTCCATAACTATATCAGCGTAGTGTGAGTAAGTTTCTGGTATTTGTGTGTCATTCCAAACTCCAAAATATTGAGTAAACTGTGAGATAAACTTTTCATCAAACAAATGTCTTGCTACTGCTCTTTTATTTAAAAAGTATTGATAACAAAAATCTGCTAGTTCTTTTGATATAGCACCTTTAATTACTTGGTATTTATCTTTTTTAAAACTCATTTTAATCCTTATTGAAAGTTTGCAACCATAACTGCTCTTTTGTCATCTATTGCAGGACTTTCTTGATAATGTGTTAATTTACCATCAAACATTATTATGTGGTCTTCTTTTGCTTCTGAGTACATTTTTTTATTATTTTTATCTAACACTATCGTTCTTCCTTCTTCAAAACTAGATAAGTAAATAATTATAACTTTATGCTTTAAAGGTAAATCTATGTGTGGCGTGCTTTCTTTAACACTGCTATGTAGCGTTAAATTAAGATTCATTCTATAAAGAACATCAAAATGTATATTATTAAAATCTAATATTTGTTCTAAAATTAAATAACATTTTTCAAAATATGCGGAAGCAACAAGAGGAACTTTAATTCCTTTATCTGTTGGGTCTGGTCTGTTTAATAATACATGACTAAAAAATTCCATATCTTTATTTTTTGTGTTCAGGTTTATAGTAGTTGTAGAACTATAATGCCAAGATATTTCATTAGAAAGTATAATTTTTTTCAACTGTTTATAATCTTCGGTTAGTGGGTTTTTTAATTTATTTATCATTTGAATGGGTACCCTATATTCCAACACACTAAGGAGTGTCGTATTCCTTTTGTTACTGGCTTAACCCTATGCCAAACAAAAGAAGGAAAAATAATTACGCTACCTTTTTGCCTTATTTCTTCACATATTCTTGGTTGTGAACCTTCGTCTGTATTTCTAAAATCAAACTCTAAATCTCCACCTTTATATTCTTCAGGGTTAGTAAGTGATACAGTCATACTAAGTTTTCTTAGCTTACCGTGTCTATGTGGGTTTTTAGGTTCGTTATAAGGTTCTGCGAATGAATCACAATGCCAATCATAAAATTGACCTTTTTTATATTCTGTAAACTGACAAGGTTCTGACCAATCCCATTCAAAATTCCAACCAGCATTTTCATTTGCTTGATATATGTAAGGTTGTATTTCGTTATATATCCATCTATCAGACATCCATACCACATCTGACTTTCTTTTCTTTTGAATGTTTTTAAGTTGTACTTCTGTAAGTTCGTTTTTATTAGTGCTTCCTGTAGTAGCCATTTGTTTATCTTGTTCTTTACCATAGCGTACTATATCGTCACATATTTTTTCTGGTATAGCAGATTTAAAATACCAATAATACCATTTAAGATTCATACTCTTTTCCTATATTCTTATACTTTTCTATAACAGAAGGAAGTAAAAAATCTTCTATTGAATATGGTTTCTTTTCTATTTTATCCGTTCTAATTGTGTGTAAATCTATATCACCAAAAATAGAATCATCATACTGTACGCCCTGTATTTCAAATTGTTTTAGGTTTGTATATGTATGTTCAAACTTAGGTATATTAAAAAAATCATAAACACTAGCAACTGTGCTTTGTGGGTTAGCAATTAACTGGTCGTATGTAATAAACAAATGTTCATAATTTTTCTGTACTAAAGGAATTTGTTTAATAACATTTCCTAAAACACCTGTTTCTGGGTTCATAAAATAATCTGCTTCCATGTCGCTATCTTTCTTTTTAACTTTATATGCTTTTATTAATGAAGCTAAACACTCTAAAGGATTTCTATACAAAATTAAAAATTTAATTTTTTTATCAAAATACTTTTCTAATAATTCAAGGTTTCCATCTGAACCCCAATTACACCTATTAATAACATATTTTGTTTTAAATGTTTCAGAATAAGTATAAAAAGTTTTCTTAATAACATTATCTAAAGACTTATTATGAGGAAAATTTTGCTGTTGAGGAATTTCGTTATTGGTTTTTATTAAGTCAAGTTGGTAAATAATTTCAGTGAGAGGACTGTTAGCAGTAAGGGTTACATCTGGGTTTTGATTTAAAACACTACCTAATAAAGTATTGCCTGCACGCTGTAAACTAATACAAAAATATAATTCCATTAATAGGCTAAGTTAAATCCAATCGCCGTCTTTTTTTAATTCAAATACTCTTCTTAAATTCCAAACACTTGATGCAGCAAAATTACCAAATGGATCATTAACAGCAACAAATCCCGAACCGCCAGCACCGACAACTGCAAAAGAAGGAGATGCAGGCCCATAACCACTGCCTCCACCACCTCCGCCTCTATTAGCAGCTGCATCTGTTGCGTGTAAAGCAGGATGGTCGCCACTTCCATATCCTGTTCCGCCACTTCCTCCTGGACCAGGAGCTCCTCCTTTGTCATTAGGGGTTGAAAGACCAGTATCACCTGCTGCTCCTCCACCGCCATCTGCGTAAACTACTGGAGAACCTGTAATACTAGATGCAACACCTGCTCCACCTCTGCCTCCGATAACATTATCTGGATTTCCTTTTTGACCAGCTTCACCTGCTCCACCGCCACCTACAGCACAACCATAGTTATGTGTTGGACTTCTAGCACCTCCACCTGGAAAACCTTGATTAGCTGTTCCTCGACCTGAAGCGTCTCCGTTAGGATAATTACCAACACTATACCAAATACCAGCTCCTCCACCAGAGCCTCCATCTTGTGCAAGCTGACTACCGCCAGCAGAACCAGCTGGAGTAGTATAAGCAAACCTATTACCACCGCTTCCGCCTTTAACAGAAGCAATTGGCCCAAAACTTGAGTCATTTCCTGGTCTCCAATCTCCATTACCACTAGTTGATCCTGGTCCGCCTCCTCCAACTACAACAGGCACTGTTGAGCCTGCGGTAACAGTTAATGCTGGTTCTGCGGAAGCTCCGCCACCAGATGATGCTCCTGGAACTGAGGTACGAAAACCTCCTGCTCCTCCGCCTCCGCCGATTCTTCCTCCTCCTCCGCCACCAGCAACCACTAAATAAGTTACTGAGGTTGTTTTAGAAGGTACTGAATAATTTGTACTGCTATTAAAAGATGTTACCTTTGCTGAAAAACTTGGATCCTGGGCTACTCCAATTAATGGACTTCTTTGATTTCTTGTAATAGGCATAATATTAAATCTCCTTCCATTGTAGATTACTGGTTTTCCAAACGTAATCAGTTTCTGTTACTGGGTCAGTAGTATGGTCAAATGTTCTACCTATCCATCTTCGATTAGCTTCATCCCATGTTGCGTTAGCTCTAAGACCACCTATATCAACTGTAGTTGGAAAATTTACTGGTGGTTGCCAGTCATCATTATTGTCTAAATACCAGGAGGGAAAGGGTTGTAATTCTATAAATTTATCTTTAAAACTATCATAAAAATGACTTTCATTCCCACAATATTGTTTTCTAAAATTATTGTTATAAGAAGTTTGTTTCCAAGCAACGCCACTTTCTAAATGTGGAACAACAGACGCTACAAAAGTTTCTGCTTCTGTACTTAACTCGCCACCGTTATCGTCTACATCCTCGTTGGATATTACTATTACTCGTATTACTTTGTTGTTGCTGTCAAGTTCTGCAAAATGAGCCATCTTCTAACTCCTTACGCATCATCTAAAATTTCACCAGATACTGTATATTCTAAATCACTATTAGCACTAGCTGTTATTCTTAATAAATCTGTTTCATCTAAATAAAATGAAGAGTTTTTATCAGTAACTATTAAAGTTGAATCTGCTGGTACTGCAACTGTTGAAGCTAAATTGTAATAATTAGAACCGTTAGTAGTTGATACCCCTATTGTAATATTAGCTGAGTTTGTTCCGTCTATATTTGCAATTATTATCGTGTTTACTTTATATAATTTATCAGCAGGTACGTCTATTATGTCCGTTGCTGAAGTTGTTACTGACCCATTAACTGTGAAGGGTAAAATGGATGTTACATTTACTATATTTACTGATGCCATATTTTTCTCCTAAATTATCCGAATACAATAGCCATGGCAATGGCTTTACCTGTTGAGGTTTTTGTATTGAGCTGGGTTTGTATGTTGGAAGTTACTCCATCACTAAAGTTTAATTCTGCTGCTGTTGAAGTAATAGTTGTACTTGCAATAGATAAAGCGTCTGTTTCTAACGTGCCGTCTATATCTACATCTCCTGATATATCTAAACTTGCTGCTGTTATTTCACCACCAACTGTAAGTGTGGTAGCCATATCGACAGCTCCGTCTATATCTACTACATCTAAGTTAGTAGTTCCGTCTACATCTATATCGCCTGAAATATCTAAGGCTGTACCGATTAAAGTTTGTGTTAACGTTATTTGGCCATTAGAAGCAATAGTCATAGCATCTACGTCTGAGGCAGAACCTATGGTTTTACCGTCACCAATAATAAGATCATCAGTTAGTGTAACTATACCTGTAACACCCAATGTACCACCAACCGTTGCTAGTCCACCTATAGCAACATCATCCGTTACGGTTAAATCATCTTCTATTTTTAGATCTACAACATTAAGGCTGGCAAAAGCGTCAACCATTGCTGCACCAGAACCAGCTCCGTCTGAGTAAATTAACTTAGTATCTCCAGCAGGTATTGTTATATTAGCTCCACTACCTTGAGAAATAATTATGTTTTGTGAACCAGTAGTACCGTTTTCTATAAACCAAAGTTTTGATACGGTATTAGGGGCTATGGTAATAGTACAAGCACTATCAAGAGTACCTGTATATTTAAGATATAAAGATCTACCAGGATCAGTTGATCCATCTGCTATTGTGGTTGTATGTGTATCGGCGTTGGTTGTTATGGCCTCGGTACCAAAACTAAAGGCTTCACCTATAAGCTCTAGGTTAGTATTTGTGCTTGTGCCCCATGACCCTGATTCATCACCAGTAGCAATTTCTTTTAACCTAAGATCATTTACGTATGTTGCCATGTTTATCTCCGTTCAAATTTATTATAAGTTGTTTTTTTATAAAAGTTAAGCTACTTCTTCCCAATTAGGAGTTTGTGCTTCATCTATCAAGCTCCAAACAAATGTAGATCCTACCAAACCTTCTGCTTGTCCTAATTCTGGAAATACATTTGCTTTACAAACTGTGGTAACTGTACCTAAAGAAGAAGTAGCAGCAAAACCATCTACAAAAACATTATTTACTGTACGAGTTGAAATTGTACCTAAAGCTGACGTAGCACTAAATCCAGAAACAGATAGATTATTATTACTAACTGGAATAACAGTACCTAATTGTCCAACCATAGGTGAGTCAAAATCAGTATCAGCAGGTATATTATTATTTGTTATTAAACTTGATGTGCCTAAAGCTGATGTGCCACTAAGTCCACTTACACTAATATTGTTTACTGAGGTTGTTGTAGCTGTACCTAAATTACCTGCTGCTAATTGAGTTGCAGGAGTTACATTAGCTTTAGCTTGAATGTTTACACTAACAGCACCTAAACTAGCAGTGACTCCACCTACTGATACTATAGCTTGAGCATTTACTGCTGCAACTGGTGTACCTGTTGATCCTGCTGCGGGTGCTGTTATTGAAAGAGGAGCACTTGCTTCACCATAAGCGAGTTGACCCCAAGTACCTCGACCCCAGCCGTTAAGGAACTCAGCCATTTTAAGCTATACGTATAATCGCTGTGCTTGCCGCTGCTGCTGGAAAAACTATAGTAAAGTCGCCTGCTGTTGAAGTTTTATCTCCACCAAAATCTATAGTTGCTACTGACTTATCGCTATTGGTGTCGTTATAAATAAGACAACCTCTAGCTGTAACAGTTGCTGTACCAAAAGTTAAATCTGCAAAATCAGTAAAACCAGTAGTTCCAGAACTTGTCGGTGCAACTTTAGTTAAAGTATTACCGCCTGCTGTGTAGTTAGTACCACTTGATTCTTGTGAAGTTGAATAAGCAGTTGTAGTTGCTCCCATAGTGGCAGAACTTGTGAATAAAGCAAGTTTGAAAGCATTACCATTAGTTGCAAAATTGTGTGTTGCAGTCAATAGTTCTTTTTTAAAACTTGTAGTTAATGTTGATGTAATGGCCATATTAAATACCTTTAATTATTTTTGCTATATCTTCGCTACCTTGACCTGATAAATCCTGTATCAAAGTTGCTTTGTAAGATTTTAACGCATTTTTTATATAAATCAAACATACCTTGTAAATCATATCTCTATAAGCTCTAGCTTGTTCTTTAATATATGGATCTTCACTGTCGCTTGTACTAACTATTTTTTCTGTAAGTCGTTCAGCCCAAAACTCTGGAGGATGACCACCATAGTTAGTAGTTTTTGCTTCTATAATGCCTAATCCAGGTATTCCTGCTGGTGTTATTTTATCTACCATTTGTTTGGCTCTGGTGGTTTTAAGTGTGAGTCATTTCTATCTATTAACACAGGTTCATGTACTTTTTTTGTTATTTTTAAATTATTTAATCTTTCAATCTTTAAACCTTCTTCATCAGATATTACTACCAAAGGATCTGCCAACCTATGATAACCATATAACTTTTGTTCTGGTGTTACGTCTGTATCTAATAACCCAGATGTGCTTGCTATTTCTACTCGCATACCTGCTGAAATACATTTGCTTAACCAAAACTCAGTACAACCTCTTCCTGCTTCTGCAAAATGTAAGTTTTCTTTATATGAAAAATCTACACCAAACATTTTTAAAACAGCAACCTCATTCCATAACGCAAAAGCTATTGCGTAGGCAACCGTATTATTTAAGTAATAGCAGTTAGTGTCTTTGATTACATTCTCTATTGGATAATTAACTAAACCTGGACAACGCTTATCTAATTCGCATGTATATATAGGCCCTTCATGTTCTTGTAACATCTTAGCCATCATTTCTGTTTGACCACCAGCATCATCTGTATCTAAAAACCTAGACGCAGGATCCATCATAAATACTCTATCATGATAGATAACACTAGCCACACCATTTATAGCCCATACCTCATCAAAGTGAACTCCGTGTGATTTTGCTAAATTATAATCAAACCAACTTTTGCCAAGACCGACAATAGCTATAGTTTTACCTTTTAGGTTTTCTACTCTCTCCATCTTCTCTCTCCTTAAGTGGTAGCGTTTCTAATAGAATCGTAACGATATTCGTCTTTTCTTCCTCTAGCCTCTGCTTTGTTTTTTAACCTTGCAGTTTCTTGTTGAAATCTATTTTCATATAAGGCTAAAAGATCAGTATCACCTTTCATAAAAGTATATGCTTCATATAAACATCCATATAACAATGCGTTTCTAGCATTTTTTGATAACCATGTTCCTGTTGTATCAGTTACTAAACTATTAGGTTTGTATAAGTAATGTAACTCTACTGAATAATCTGCATCTGGAATTGGTGCTACAATTAATGTAGATCCATTATTTGAAGCATTAGATAGTTCTTTATCAAAATCTCCATAATATTTTGGCAATCCTCTTAATGATGCGTCTGTAGGATCAGGAGTATATTCTCTCATGAAGCTTCCATGTTTTTTTTCTAAGTAATGATAATCACCACTAGCGTCTATAACAGCTAGTGAAAAACTTAAATTATAATCTGTGGGTGCTGTTAGATATGTATTTCCAGTTGTTAAAACACCTGTTACATTTTTTCTAAAAAAATCAAACTGTATTAATTCAAACAATCTTTCTTCTGTATTCTTGATCATATCGTCAAGAGTAGATACAAAAGTAGTCTCTTCGTTTTGTACGTAATTTTTAATTAATGTTTTTAACTCTGATAATGTCATACTGTTATTGTAACCTCGCCAAGGGAACCTGTCATTTCATATCCTAATATCTTAGATCCTATAGGATCAGCTGTCATTGAAGAATTAGAATTGCCATCATTTGTGTAAACAGCTCCTTCTCCTAATTCTACATCATTATTAGGTCTAGGTTTATATAAAGCTTCTGCATCTGATACGTGTGGTAATGGCTCAAGTTGTGGATGTTTAGGCTCAAAACAATCTCTACAGGTTTTTAAACCGTTCCATTCTTCTCTTAGTTGCGACAGCTTGTATTCAAATCCACATCTATCGCAAAGAGCCTTTGCAAATTTACCAGCTGCGTAAGCCATTTTAGTACCCGTGTCTTAAGTATGGTGCAATTCTAAATGAAGCACTGTCTTCATCTTGAGATAGAGCTCTTTCAAATTCATCTTCATACATTTGCTTTAACATAACAACTCTCTCTGGTGCTTTCTTAATAGCTATGTAATAAGCAAGACCAGCAGCGAAGCAAGGAAAAAACCTAAAAGGCATATCCATTGTATTTGTGGCGGTGTCGGCATCATCCATTCTCACTAGTTTATTAAAGACTAATACATCTGTACTATTCTCTGGCGTAGGCCATATATTTAAAACAGGACTTACTTGTTTATCAAGAAAGAACTGAGTAGGTCTAGCTTCAGTAGACTTGGTTGGAATATTTAGATATTCACTTCTGCTGATCTTAGACATTTGTAAATCAAGGTTAGTTCCATCAGTATCTCTTCTAATGGAGCAATCTAATATATCAATAACATTAGAGTTTAAAGTATATTGGTTAGTGCCTTTAGTAACTGTTTGAGTTGTCTGTTCTATAGTCCATTGATTAAGACCACGGTTAGCCCATTCAGCTAACATAAGATTAATAGATCTTTTTGCTGTTTTTAAATCATAACCAGTACGAAGTTCTAATCCACATCTTTCAAATGCTTCTTCTATAAACTCAGTTACATCTGGTTCAAAGTTAGTGCTGTTCGATGTTGCCATTTAATCTTCCTCTGGAGCGTATAGATTATTAAATGTTACATTAGGATCCATATAGCTCTCATGTTGTTCTGCTGAATGCGTCCATTGAGAAGGCATAAAGTCTGGTGCTCCTTCTCCAACACGCCATAAAGCAGGGTTCGTAGCTCTCACTCTGTTATTAGGTAAAGCTACAAAGTTACCAGTATACTCACCAGCGTCTGTTAAATATAACACATGTGATTGCTTATGTTGAGCAGAATCATCAGCTATTGAATTTTCTGTGTAGTCTACTGTAAATAAATATTTTCCTGTATAGAACTCTCCACCTATTTTACATATCCAAGGAGATGAACTAACCCTATCTAAAACTACAACAGAATGATCATGGCTAAGACAATCCCATGGTTGAGCTAAATGATCTTCCATAGGAGAAGGCCATTCTTGTAATGGTATATCTGCTACTAAAGCTTGAATAGGCATTCTTGCCCACATAGCACCGCCATGAACATTAGGTGCATCTTCTTCGTTATCTATTTCGCAACCTGTAAAGACTACTTGAAACGATAAGGATCTATCTGGAATGGTATTAACAGCTATAACAAGAGCATGTAAATACTCTCCGTGATAATTACTATGGTTGGCTGTAAACTCTTTTCTCACCCAGCATTTAAACTGCGGGATGTTTGAAATTAAATATGACAAAACACTCTCTCCTTTGTTTTTGTAAAAAATTTATTATACTTTTCCGCCTTTAGACATGTACTTAGTACCCTTCATAGCTCCACCTTTTGCCATATATTTAGTGCCTTTCATTGCTCCGCCCTTAGACATGTACTTAGTACCTTTAGAAGCTGATCCGCCTTTGGACATATACTTAGTTCCCTTAGATGCAGAGCCACCTTTGGACATATACTTAGTGCCTTTAACCATACCACCATTAGCATAGCCTTTGGTTTTTTTAAACATAATTTACTCCTATGAATATTTAGTTTTCTTTCTTCTATCGTTCATTACTTTACCACAACCTCTTGCAATCTTTCTAACCTCTCCGCCATTTTTAAAAGACACTTTTGCTTTCTTTGTGTTAGCAACAACAGTTTTTCCTCTAGCTCCAGCTGCTTTCTTTTTTCTAGCAGTTTTTGCTCTTTCTGATTTACTTAAACTTTGTGCTTTTGCTCTTGGTAAACAACGATCTGGATTTTTTTTATTATTGCTTGTACCACATTTACCTTTAATAGATCCATCTGTGCCTATACGAACCCAGTCTTGATTAACCCATTCTTTTAATTTGCCCATTAAAATCTTTGCCTGTCTTGTCTAGCCTGTCTGCCTCCACCTACAAGTCCGCCATCTTTCATTTTCTTTGGTTTCTTTTTTGATCCTTTGGCATAGTTTGGATCTTTACAATACTTAGACGCAGCCATGTTTGCATAAGCTGAGGGATATGTATCAAATGTTCTTTTAGCCCATGCTTTTCCTTTCGGACATATTTTAGCCATTAGCACTTCCACCTTCGTCTTGCTTGACGTATTCTTGAATTTGGATCATTTCTTGTTTTAGCAGAGCTACGCTTTAATTGTCCTGCTGATCTTGCACAATAAGACTTGCGTCTTTTTGCGGCTTTGCTACCTTTTTTAACTTTGCCTGTTACGGCTGTTTTTAATTTACTACCAGGATTTTTAGCTCTATAAGCTTTGACTCCTTTTTTAGTCATACCAGCCCCACTTTTGGTGGGGCGGTAATTAGCTGATTTACCTTTGGTAGTTCTTCGTATTGGTTTAGATTTTGCTCTTGTAGCCATTCATTAATAGTTTTTTACCATCTCTAAAATGATATGGTAGGAATCGCCACTACTATGACCAACAGTAGTAAAATCAATATCTCCAGTTACTCCTGATCCTGCATTATTTGGTATGCCTGTAAATGAATCATAATACTCATCTCCAGTAGCATCTGATGGTATGTGTGTAAGTAAAACATTTGTTGAAGCATCAAACTCCAACTTAACACTCATGCCAACAGTCATCCACCAAATTTTTGCAATACTTACAGAAGTACAAGCTTGACCAGAGGAGTTAGCACTTAAAGCTGAAACATCAACTTTTTTAACAGCAGATTCACCACTGCCATCGCTGACATTAGTAAACCGCATAATTGCTTTCCTATCGGTATCTTGTATGGTTTGAGAAGTTACTGCATCTGCCATAATCTACTCCTTATGCGTCAGCAAATGGTGTTACTAAAGTTCCTGATCCTAAAATAATACCTTCTACAGCATACTTAGCAGAAGCCATAGCAGTTACTTTTACAATACTACCAACTAATCCACCTTTAGTTGATCCATTCATAGTAATAACATCATTAGATGCAGCTGAAATAAAAGTTTTACCAGTATTGTCATCTACACCTGTATACACACCACCAACGAACTTATCTGTTCCATCAGTTAGAATATCCATATCTGTAGCTGCGGTTTCTACAACAAAGAAGAAAGAAGCTCCTAAATTATTTAACTGATTTGGATCTGTGTTATCTCCAGGATCTGTTGAAACAATACTAGGTAAAGTAAATTTACCATCTGCATCGTTACAAGTAAGAATTTTACCTGCATGAGAGTCTACTGTTAATGTAGTGTCAGCCGTTAAGCTAACTACGTTTGCATTACCTGCCGAAATAAATCCTGCTAAAGATTGTATTGGGCCTGAAAAAGTGCTTTTTGCCATAATTTTTCTCCCGAAAAATAAGTTCTACTGTCTTGGCTTGTCTGCTAGGTCAGTCTGTAGAACAAGTTAATAAATCCTAGTCCTTCGATTGTATATTAGTTTGATCTAAAAAAAAAGGGAGCCGAAGCTCCCTTTAAACAATCAGTTAAGATTATGCACCTTGAGATGCAAACACTGCTCTTGGATTTGAGAATCCAAATGAGTATCTT
>VMHT01203008.1_pt1 | contig 15645 bp, 23 predicted proteins | sample 4693611 | NCBI WGS metagenome assembly VMHT01 (sample SAMN12280063, study PRJNA550983) | marine metagenome | isolation source: seawater sampled from same location over 5 years 0.02-0.2 micron viral filtrate | place: USA: collected off the coast of southern California halfway between the port... ... | reverse complement strand
ATATACTTTGATTGTTTAGGCAACTTTACAAGAAAAGATTTTGAAGATGGTATATTAATTTATTCTTGGGACAATAGAAGATGGAATAGATTATTAAAAGAAGGCTGGATAGTTAAATGGAGAGGTTACAATGGAGCAGATAAAAGCTATAGTATATATCAAGTTAGTTTACAAACAAAAAATATAATACAACAGATTTATAGAATAATGCTGGGGACGGAAGATATACCAACTTCTACAAGGCGTAATCCAGCAATGAAACGAATTTCTTACAGTGACAAAACTTTAGCCACTGCTATAGGGAAAATTAATAAAGATAAAACAAGATAATTATGGCAGGAATAATGGCAGCAATGAAAAGTTTTGATAGTCTGGGAACTGTTTTTTCAAACAACCCAGCTCTTAAAGCCGTGCAACAAGCTCAACAAAGAAAACAAGCTCAGGCAGCAAGTCAAGTAGCAGCGTCAGCAGCACCAGCAGCACCTGTGGCAGACACAAGTGGGCTAGAAGCTAGAATAGCTGCATTAGAGTCTTCTGGATCTAATACGCCTTCAGTCCCTTCATCTATGGATCCAAGAGCAATAGCTACAGGGGAAGCAATGTTTGGAAATCAAGATCAAAGAAATAATTCAATAAATCCTTTTAATAGTGCATTAATTTAAAAAAATATGGAATATACAAAAAAACCAATAGCTAACGCAACAGGTAAAGCTTCGGGAGAAGTAGGAGAAAGTGCTTTATGGGATGGGCCCTTAAGTCAGTCAGGAAGACCTCACGGTAAAGGTTCTTCATCAGGAATAAGAGGTATGGAAGTATTAAAATACCCATGCAGTTACGAGTCTAAACCTATTACCGAGTGTGCCAAGAAAGGAAGGTACAATGAGTCTTACTAAAAATTTTAGTAAATCTGAATTTGATTGTAACTGTGGATGTGATATGTCTGAAGAAGTTTTGATGGAAATTCAAAAACTAGCTGGGCAATTACAGCACATTAGAGATTTCATAAGAAAACCTATTAAACTAACAAACGCATACAGATGTCCAGAACATAACAAAAAGGTGGGGGGAGTTTCAAATTCTCAACATATTTTAGGCAAAGCAGCAGATATTCAAGTAAATGGGTTAGACCCGCTGGAAGTTTACAAAACTATAGATAATCTAGCTGAACACGGACATATATTACAAGGAGGTCTTGGTAAATACAATACCTTCACTCATTACGATATAAGAAAAACTAGAGCCCGTTGGGATAAAACAGTAGAATAATGGCAGTTAAGAAAAAGGCAGCACCTAAAAAAAGAGGTAAGGCACCATCGCGTAAGAAATCTAAAGGAAACTACGCAAAAGTAAAAAAAGGCAAAGGTACCGGAAAGAAAGCCGGTGGAGGGATGACTGCTAAAGGAGTTGCTAAGTATCGTAAGGATAATCCCGGCAGTAAATTAAAAACTGCGGTAACCACACCTCCTTCAAAACTTAAAAAAGGTAGTAAGGCTGCTAAAAGACGTAAATCATTTTGCGCAAGATCTAAAGGCTGGAAATCAGAAAGAGGATTAGCTGCGCGAAGAAAATGGAACTGTTAGTATGAAAAATAAAAAAAATTGCGGATGCTTTAGTAAGTACATGAAACCTTCTATAAAAGGAACTAAAGGATCAAAAGGTAGAAATGGCTGGGATGCAAAGCCGGTATTTAGAATAACTAATCCAGGTAGAAGATGAAAAAGAAAACAAACAAAGATGCTTGTTATTGGAAAATAAAAAAAAGCTATAAAGTATTTCCATCCGCTTATGCCAGCGGGGCAATTGCAAAGTGTCGTAAGAATAAAGGCAAAAAGTAATGGCTGTTCGTAAAACAAAAAAAGGAGCTGCATTAAAAAGATGGTTTAAAGAAAAGTGGACAGACGAAAAAGGTAATGTTTGCGGTTCTACTAAGAATAAAAAAACCAAAAAGTGTAGACCTTCTAAAAGAGTAAGTTCAAAAACTCCAAAAACCTGGAAAGAAATGTCTCCCGCTGAAAAGAAAAAAGCTGTAGCAGAAAAGAAAAGAACAGGTATGGGTAAAAGAACTTCTTCTTTAAAAAGAAAAAAGAAATGAGTAAAAATCCAAATGCTAAAAAGAACGGTGGTGAAGGAACAGCTGTAGGAAAAGCATTAAGGTTCTTAGCCGCTCAAGGAAAAAAGTTTGCGCCAGAACTGCTGGATATGGCAGGATCATTAACTGGTGTTGAAGCATTAAGTAAATTAGGGGATGCAATTAAAGGTGACCCTGAATTATCTGAATTAGATAAAAAAATATTACTCGCCGAGCTAGAAACAGATGTGGTAAGAGAACAAGAAATAACTAAACGTTGGGAAGCTGATTTGCATTCAGACAGTTGGTTGTCAAAAAATGTACGGCCATTAACATTATCATTCTTATTAGTAAGTATGTTTCTGTTCGTTATATTAGATAGCACTTCATCAATACCGTTTAACATAGATCCGGAATGGATCGATCTTCTTAAAGCACTTATGATAACCGCCGTTGGTGGTTACTTTGTAGTAAGATCAGGAGAAAAAATAACAAACAAGCTAAAAAAATAACGTAAACATGGCTTTTAAAATTAGTGCTCCTTATAAAATATTTAATACCCCTATTTATCATAAAGATATAGGTGATGATACTAATGGTTTAGCTACCAACAAAGGCACAATTATATTAAATAATAATCTGTCCCCTTTAAAAGAAAAAAATGTGATAGACCATGAAATGGTGCACATTGATCAAATAAAAAGAGGTGACTTAAACTATGACGATAAAAATGTTTATTGGAAAGGAAAAGCTTATTCACGAAGCACTATGAAAGAAGGAGCAAAAAATTTGCCTTGGGAAGCTGAAGCTTATAAAAATTCATAAATGAAAACTTCTAAAAAAGGTTATTTAAAAAACAGCCCTGACGTTAACAAACCTCAAAATATCATAAAAGGAGGGCACATAACAATGAAAGGAGTCAAGTTTAAAGTATTAGGGACTGACGACCGGGGATATACTCAAATAATGTATCCAGGATATGATTATTATTTTCCTCATGCTAAATACGTTATAGAAACACCACTTAAAAAATAATTATTAAATATAATCAAATGAAATATTTATTCATTACATTACTAATTGTAGGAGCCTATTTTGAAAATAGCCATTTAGCTTTTTTATTAACCGACTCCTTATTTATAAAAAAAGATTAAAAATTAACACTAATATTAACATTAAAACAAGAAACAATGGCATACATGCAAGAACCCGGTAGAGCACCTTTAGCAAACAAAAAAGTTGAAGCTCTAACCAATGGAGTACCCTTAAAACAAGAAAAAAGTAGATTACAAAATGCTTTAGATAAAGCAGATAAAAAATCAATGGACGATGGCGGTCCCAGAAAGTCATTGGGAGATTTTGGCGGCAGTGGTGCCGGGTGGCGCACATCAGGAAGAAATAGAGACATAGGAAGCTATGTAACTACTTTCGTAAAAGAAATGGTTTCACCATCAAAACAACCAAAACCAAAACCATCCCAAGAAGAAACCAAAGGTTCAGGCTACGGGGGTAGAGGATATTAATATAAATTAACAATTAAATTAAATTAAAAATGAGTAAAGTAAAAAAAATGAAATCAGAAAACTTATCAATTAGTAAAGAACAATTAGAAAAAGTACAAGGATTGCAAGCAGACTTGCAAAAGTATTGTGCGCATATTGGAGGCTTAGAAGTTCAAAAAGCAAAAGCTATTTACCAAGTAAATATGCTTGAAAAAGAAATGGATGAATTTAAAGCTACAATAGAAAAGGAGTATGGGCCTATAAACATTGATTTAACTGATGGAAGCTACGAAAAAATAGTTCCAGCAGATAAAGATTAATGTTATGGATAATGTTATAAGAAAAATTAGCATTGGTGCTGACTATAAGAACGAAGCAATGCATTACTCTGTTAAGCAGACAGTTTACGGTGGGCACGAAATTTCTCATATAATATTTGAAGAGTCTGATAATTCTTATAATATATTTATAAAAAAGAACAATGAGGTAATGCCATGGAAGAAATTTAATTCTAACATGGCAATATCCGTTGAGTATGACTTGGAGTACTAATGAGAAGTATATACGATTTTATCATAAAGCCGGTAGGCCAAAGATATGATAATACGGTAAAGGTTGGGGAAGTGAACCTTGTGACCAACACTTCTATAGAAAGTTTTAAGCACGTTAATAATATAGCGGAAGTTGTAGAAACTCCAGCGGCATTTGCAACACCCATAAAAAAAGGTGATCTAATTGTAGTGCATCATAACGTGTTTAGAGTTTTTTATGATATGAAAGGACTTAAAAAAAATAGTAGATCGTTTCTTAAGGACGGACTTTTTATGTGTGCAATAGATCAAATATATTTGTACAAAAGCAAAAAGAACTGGAAATCATTTGGTGATAGATGCTTTGTTGCTCCGGTTAAAAATAAAGACCCTTTTAGTAGCGATAAAACAGCTAGCCTTATTGGTATACTAAAAATAGGTAATAAGCCCTTAGAACGTGCTGGAATCAATCCAGGGGACATAATTGGATTTACGCCAAATAGCGAATGGGAATTTGTTATAGATAATCAGATTATGTATTGTATGAAATCAAATGATATTGTTATAAAGTATGAGCTCGATAGAAACGAAGAAGAATATAATAGCGGCTGGGCGCGAAGCAATTAAAGAATTAGTAAAGGTAGCAAAAGAAAAGATCGTTGACTCAGAGGAAGATATATCCGCTGACAGACTTAAAAATGCTGCCGCTACTAAAAAGCTTTGCATATTTGACGCTTTTGAAATATTAAATAAGATACAGGAGGAAGAGCAAATGATTTTAGATTCTAGCAATAAAGAAAGTAAACCTGCTTTTAAAGGGTTTGCAGAAGGGAGATCTAAATAATGGCTTACGAACAAACGTTATACAAAGTAGTTAATGATTACATTAAGCCTGCTATAATTAAAAAAAAGAATCGTTATTCTAAATGGGATTACGGCTATAACAAAGAACACGATGTTGTTGTAATTAGCAAGTCCGGAAAAATAGGCGATATATACGAAATTGGTAATGTGATGATTGCGTTACCCAAAGCAGAAAATGTAAAAGATTTAGGAGATAGCAAATGGAAAGCTGCTGAATATCCTAAGTTATTAAAAAAAATTAAAAGTGTTCAAGATTGGAACGCTTACCCAAATAGTTTTAAAGAACAATGGCATCCATATATAGATGAAGAATTTGAAAGACGTGAAAAAGGTTTTTGGTTTGTTAATAAAGGCAAGTCTACTTATATTACTGGCACTCACTATATGTACCTGCAGTGGTCCAAAATTGATGTCGGATTACCGGACTTTAGAGAATCAAATAGATTATTCTATATATTTTGGGAAGCCTGCAAAGCGGATTCAAGATCGTACGGTATTTGTTACCTTAAGAATCGACGCTCTGGATTTTCATTCATGTCGTCGGGAGAAACAGTTAATTCAGCTACGATATCTTCAGACTCTAGATTCGGCATACTATCCAAGTCGGGGGCTGATGCTAAAAAAATGTTTACGGATAAAGTTGTACCAATCTCGGTAAACTATCCGTTTTTCTTTAAGCCAATACAAGACGGTATGGACCGCCCAAAAACAGAGTTAGCATATAGGGTGCCTGCTTCTAAGTTTACAAGGCGTAAATTAGAGGATAATCAAATAGCTACTGAGCTGGATGGCTTAGACACAACTATTGACTGGAAGAATACAGGTGATAATAGTTATGATGGTGAAAAACTAAAACTACTTGTTCACGATGAGTCAGGCAAGTGGGAAAAACCTACAAATATACTTAACAACTGGCGAGTAACAAAAACTTGTTTAAGATTAGGTAGTAGAATTATTGGAAAGTGTATGATGGGATCAACATCAAACGCTTTAGACAAAGGAGGTAAAAATTTTAAAAAATTATATGACGGCTCAGACGCTTTATCAAGAAACAAAAACGGGCAAACTAAAACAGGCTTATACAAACTGTTTATTCCTATGGAATGGAATTATGAGGGTTTTATTGATCAGTATGGCTATCCTGTGTTTGATACTCCAAAAAAAGAAACATTAGATCCTCAAGGAAATTTAATTACAGAGGGAGTAATACAGCACTGGGAGAATGAAGTTGAAGGTTTAAAAGATGATGCTGACGCATTAAATGAATATTACAGGCAGTTTCCAAGAACAGAGCAACATGCTTTTAGAGACGAAGCAAAACAATCTATATTTAATTTAACTAAAATTTATCAGCAAATAGATTATAACGAGGAATTAAAAAATTCTTCTATGGTTACCCAAGGCAATTTTCAATGGGAAGGGGGAGTTAAAGATACAAAAGTTATTTTTTATCCAACTAAAAGCGGAAGATTTTTTATTACTTGGGTTCCCAGCGTAAGTCAACAAAACAGCATAATAATAAAAAATGGAAATAAATATCCTGGCAATGAGCACATGGGAGCTTTTGGATGCGATAGCTATGATATTAGCGGCGTTGTTGGTGGCGGCGGATCTAACGGATCGCTTCATGGACTAACTAAATTTTCAATGGAAGACGCTCCAATAAATCATTTTTTTTTAGAATACATAGCTAGACCCTCAACCGCTGAGATGTTTTTCGAAGATGTATTGATGGCTATAGTTTTTTATGGCATGCCCTTATTAGCAGAAAATAACAAGCCAAGACTTCTTTATTATCTAAAGCGCCGGGGCTACAGAGGCTATTCAATGAATAGGCCGGACAAAGTGCATAATAAATTGTCACTAGCCGAACGAGAGGTCGGGGGTATTCCAAATTCGAGCGAAGATATAAAGCAAGCGCACGCTGCAGCAATTGAAACTTATATAGAAGATTTTGTAGGGGAAATGAAGACTGGCTATGGAGATATTTATTTACAAAGAACTCTAGAAGACTGGGCTAAATTTGATATAAATAATAGAACTAAGCATGATGCTTCCATAAGTTCTGGATTAGCTTTAATGGCTTGTAATAAGCACAGGTATAGCCCTAAAGGTGCTATAAAAACTAAAACATATTCTTTAGGTTTCAAAAAATATAACAACGAGGGATCTACTTCAAAAATAATACGATAAATGAATGTAAGTACAAATACTAATAGCCCATTTCCAGATCAAGTAGTAAGCGACGCTGAGAAGTCTACATTAGAATACGGACTGCAAGTCAGTAGGGCTATAGAACAAGAATGGTTCAATTATGGAGGTAGTGGCTCAAATAGATATATAACTAATTGGAATAATTTTCATAATTTAAGACTGTACGCCAGGGGAGAGCAAAGCGTTCAAAAATATAAAGACGAGTTAGCTATTAATGGTGATTTATCTTATCTTAATTTAGACTGGAAGCCGGTTCCTATATTGTCTAAGTTTTCAAATATAGTTGCAAATGGCATAACTCAAAAACAATATGAATTAACTTCGTATGCGCAAGATCCTGAATCTTTAAAGAAAAGAACTGATTTTGCTGAGGATATATTATTTGATATGCTAACTAAAAACGAAAGAGCTCAAGCTTCGGAAATTGTTAACGTGGATTTAAGCAGGTCTAATATTCCCTCAGACAGCTTGCCTGAATCAATAGAAGAAAGAGACCTACACATGCAGTTAAGCTATAAGCAGGCTATTGAAGTAGCGGAAGAAGAAGCTATAGAAACGGTATTAGCTACTAATGAATTTGACTTAACTAAAGCTAGGATTAATCAAGATTTGGTAAACATAGGAATAGGTATAACCAAAACCTCTTTTAATCCATCAGAGGGAATTGTGGTTGATTATGTAGATCCTGCATGCTGTGTTTGGTCCTATACTGAAGATCCTTATTTTAATGATATATATTATGTAGGGGAAGTAAAATCAATAACTATACCCGAGCTTAAAAAAGAGTTTCCTAATATTTCAAACGAAGAGTTAGAGCGTATACAAAAAATGCCAGGTAATCGTAGGTACATTAGAGGATTTGAAAATTATGATTATAATACCGTTCAGGTATTGTACTTTGAATATAAAACCTATACTGACCAGGTATTTAAAATAAAAAAGACAGATTCGGGTTTAGAAAAAGCAATTGAAAAAACAGACGAATTTAACCCCCCTCCGAATGACAATTTTGAAAGAGTTTCCAGATCAATAGAAGTGTTGTATGAAGGAGCAAAAATTGTAGGTACCGATATAATGCTTAAATGGGAAATGTCCGAAAATATGACTCGCCCATTAGCAGATACGACTCGTGTTGAAATGAGTTACTCTTTGTGCGCCCCTAGAATGTATAAAGGGGCTATTCAATCTTTAATAAGTAAATGTATTGGGTTTGCGGATGTAATACAATTAACCCATCTTAAAATACAGCAAGTACTAGCTCGTATGGTCCCAGATGGTATATTCTTAGATATAGACGGTTTGGCTGAGGTTGATTTAGGAAATGGAACAAACTACAATCCTTCGGAAGCTTTAAACATGTATTTTCAAACGGGTTCAGTTGTAGGTAGATCTCTTACTCAAGACGGAGATATGAATAGAGGCAAAGTTCCTATACAAGAGCTAAGTTCTTCTAATGGCATGGGCAAAATACAATCTCTTATTACTGCATATAATTACAATATGCAAATGATTAGAGACGTTACTGGACTGAACGAAGCAAGAGATGGATCATTACCCTCAGCTGACTCATTAGTTGGGTTACAAAAAATGGCCGCTAATGCCTCTAATGTAGCTACTAAACATATACAAGACGCAAGTATATTTTTAAATCTTAGTACTTGTGAAAATATATCTTTAAAAATAGCTGATGTTTTAAATTTCCCATTGACAAGAAATTCTTTAATGAACAGTATATCTACATTTAATGTAGCTACTCTTAATGAAATTCAAAACTTAAATCTTCATGATTTTGGAATATATTTAGAATTAGAACCTGATGACGAAGAAAAAGCTGAATTAGCTGCTAATATAAATGCCTCTTTGCAACAGGGAAGTATTGACATTGAGGACGCTATAGACATAAGAGAAATTAAAAACCTTAAGTTAGCTAATCAAATGCTAAAGCTAAAGCGCAGGAAAAAGCTAGAAAGAGAACAAGCGCTTACGCAACAGAATATACAAGCTCAAGCACAAGCTAATGCGGAAGCATCAGAAAAAGCTGCTATGGCAGAGGTGCAGAAGCAACAAGCTTTAACAGCAGAAAAAGTTGCTATAGAACAAGCTAAGTCGCAATTTGAAATGCAAAGAATGCAGACAGAAGCACAAATTAAAAAAGAATTAATGGCAACGGAGTTTGAGTATAATATGCAGTTAGCTCAAGCTCAGATAGGAGCTACTAAACGTAAAGAGGCAGAAATTGAAGATCGTAAAGACAAGAGAGTAAAAATACAAGGGACTCAACAAAGCGAGCTTATACAACAAAGACAAACAGAAGGTATGCCTAAGAATTTTGAATCTCAAGGTAATGACGTTATGGGAGGATTTGATTTATCTTCATTTGATCCCAGTTAAATAAGTATTTAATAATTATATAATATTATATCATGAATGAACAAACAAAAACGGAGGGATCTTTTAAGATTCAGTCCAAACCAAAGCTAACTGATGAACAACTAGCAGCTAAAAATAGAGAACCTTTAATAGACGTTCCTAGTAATGTTACTCGAGTAGTAATTCCTAAAGAAGAAAAAGACGCTGCTCAAGAGTCAAATACAGACGTTGTAAATAATAATGAACCAGTTGTAGATGCGCAAGAAGTAGCAGAAGAAACACAGGAACCAATCATTAAAGAAATTACCGACGAGCAAGAGGCAGAAGTTAAAGCTCCCACTATTGAGCCAGCTCCTGTTCAAAATGATTTGCCTGATAATATAAATAAATTGGTAGATTTTATGAAAGAAACCGGCGGCACAATGCAGGATTACATAAGACTAAATACCAACTATGAGGATGTAGATAGAGATACACTAGTAAAAGAATATTACAAAGCTACCAAACCTCATTTGTCAAAAGATGAAATTGATTTTATGATCGAGGACACTTTTGCATTTGACGAAGATATTGATGAAGAGCGAGACATCAAAAGAAAAAAGCTCGCATATAAGGAAGAGGTTTCAAAAGCCCGTAGTTTTTTAGAAGATACGAAGAAAAAGTATTATGACGATATCAAGTTGAAATCGCCAGCTGTTTCTGAGGATCAACAAAAAGCTACTGACTTTTTTAATCGCTACCAGGAGGATCAAGAAAGAAGCTCACAAAACCACGAGAAGTTTAAGACTCAAACTCAACAGTTATTTAATAAAGATTTCGAAGGTTTCGATTTTAATTTAGGAGATAAAAAGTTTAGGTATGGTGTTCAAAACACTTCGCAAGTGGCAGAAAAACAATCAAATATCAGTAATTTCATAGGAAAGTTTCTTGGAAAAGATGGTACGATTGAAGATACCGCAGGGTATCATAAAGCTTTATACGCAGGTGCTAATGCTGATAAAATAGCAAGTCACTTTTACGAACAAGGCAAATCAGACGCTATTAGAGATGTAGTAAACAAATCTAATAATGTTTCAACTGAAGCGCGAAAAGCTGCTCCTGTTGAGAGTGCAAGATTTGGAGCTTATAAAGTTAAGTCAGTTTCTGGAGCGGACTCCAAAAAATTGAAAATTAAAAAGTTTAAAAACACATAACAATGAGTTTATTACCACAATTTGGGACAATAGTCCCTTCACAAACGCAATCATTACTTGCGACAAATTACCTACAATGGAACAACAATGGCGGAGCTGCTGGAGTACCAGGAAACTTTGCTGACTTTGCTCAGCAGTATTTACCAGAAATCTACGAAGCAGAAGTAGAGCGTTATGGAAACAGAACGTTATCTGGATTTTTAAGAATGGTTGGCGCTGAAATGCCAATGACATCTGATCAAGTTATTTGGTCTGAACAAAACCGCCTGCATATATCTTACACAGATGTAGAGCTTGGAGCAGTAGATGGGACGAAGCAAATCGTTGATTTGAACAACGCAGCTGTTGCGGGAGTACAAAACGTAATCTCTATTAATGACACAGTTGTTGTATTAGATCCAACTACAGGAAAAGAAGCTAAAGGTATTGTTACTGAATCAGGAGCTAGTGCAGGCTCAGCGCTTGCTGCTGACTCTATTAAGATTCAAGTATTTTCAGGGCAAACATTTACTGCTTTAGGATTTACAGCTACAGGATTAAAGGTATTCGTTTACGGATCTGATTATTCTAAAGGGACTACAATTGGAGCTGGTGCTGGAAATTCAGCAGCTAGAGTAAGTGTAGAGCCAGTATTGACTCAGTACGCTAACTCTCCTATTATTATAAGAGATCAGTATGTTGTATCTGGATCTGATACCGCACAAATCGGATGGGTAAATGTTGCTACTGAAGATGGAACTGACGGGTACTTATGGTATTTAAAAGCTGAATCTGAAACACGTTTACGTTTTGAAGATTACTTAGAAATGGCAATGGTAGAAGGTGAATTAAATACATCTGCTCTTAACCCATTAACTCAGCCAGGAACACAAGGTTTATTTGCAGCTATTCAAGATAGAGGTAATGTAGAAACCGGGTTTACTGCAGGCGGTGGATTAGCAGAATTTGATGCTATTCTTAAAAACCTAGATACACAGGGAGCAATTGAAGAGAACATGTTATTCTTAAACAGAGCTACAGCTTTAGATTTTGATGATATGCTTGCTGCTATTTCTAGCGGTACTGCTGGAGGTGTTGCTTTTGGATTGTTTGAAAATTCAGAAGATATGGCTCTTAACTTAGGGTTCAGCGGATTCCGTAGAGGATCTTATGACTTTTACAAAACAGATTGGAAATACCTAAATGACGCGTCTACTCGTGGAGCAATTGACGGTATCAATTCAATTGAAGGAGTATTAGTACCAGCTGGAACTTCAACTGTATATGATCAAGTTTTAGGAACTAACATTCGTCGTCCATTCTTGCACGTACGATACAGAGCTTCTCAAACTGATGATCGTAGAATGAAGTCTTGGTTAACAGGATCTGTTGGAGGTGCTAGTAACTCAACTCTTGATGCAATGGAAGTAAACTTCCTATCTGAAAGATGTTTGATTACTCAGGCAGCTAACAACTTTGTATTATTCAGAGGAGCATAATAGCTCAAATGTAATCATTACCCTCGTTGTATTAGCGGGGGTAATTATTACTCTTATTAATTATTTAATTATATTATATTATGGCAAATAAAAAAACAGCAACTAAAAAAGTTGCACCACAAGAACCTATTACAGATGGGTTACCAGTACAAACAGAAACAGTTAAGCCAACTAAACAGGCTCCTGTTCAACCAGCAAAACCTAAATGGGAAATCAAAGATAGAATATATTTCTTATTAGGAAGACATACTCCTTTAACTCATACAATACCAGTAAGGCATACTAGAAAACATGCTTTGCTTTATTTTAATGAAGAAACGGGAAAACAAGAAGAACTAAGATATGCTACTAATCACGATTCACCTTTTAAAAGCGAACAGGAAGGAGAAGCTACCTTAGGACATATAATGTTTAAAGACGGAGACTTAAGAGTCCCTAAAGAAAAACAAAATTTACAGAAGCTACTTTCATTATACCACCCTATGAAAGGCAGGATATATGAAGAGTATGATCCGGTAGAGGAAGCTTTTGACGATTTAGAACTACTAGACTTACAAACTGATGCAGCGGTATTTGCAAGAGATATGGATATTGACGACGCGGAGGCTATATTAAGAGTAGAGATGGGCAGTGCAGTTAGCAAATTATCTTCTAAAGAAATAAAAAGAGATCTACGAATATTTGCAAATAAAAACCCTGAGCTGTTTTTAAACTTAGCTAATGATGACAATGTCCAACTACGTAATGTAGCCATAAAAGCTACTGAAGCAAACATAATTAATTTATCTCAGGATCAACGAACTTTTTCTTGGGCATCTAATGGACGGAAGCTAATGTCTGTTCCTTTTGATGAGAATCCATACTCAGCTATGGCTGCTTTTTTCAAAACAGATGAAGGAGTTGAAGTATATAGATCTATAGAAAAAAAGTTTAATTAGTAGTTTTTTAAAAAAACACGTAATTATATTATAGATGGTGAATTATTATTAGCCGGTTTCTTTAGTGAGGCCGGTTAATATTTATAACAAAAAAATAAAATGGCAGTAAATGTAGACATAGTTTATAAAACGGTGTTGCTTATTCTTAATAAAGAACAGAGAGGTAACCTATCACCAGATGAATTTAACAAAGTTGCGACGCAAGTTCAGTTAGAAATATTCGAAAGTTATTTTGACACAGTAAATCAACAACTTAGAAGGCCAGATAACGATACTGAATATGGTGATAGAATTAAAAATGTAGATCAAGATATATCTATGTTTAAAGAATACGGTAGCGCCTCTTATAACCCCGCAGGAAATTATTTCACTCTACCTGCTTATGAGGGAGGATCTAGCGCATCCCAAACTTTTACTGGTAATGGCATTAGAACCTCTTTTACTTTCACCTCTATAAACTCGTCTCAGTTAGCTAATAGTGTTTTATATGTTTCAATAAATGGAGCACCCACTACGTCTTACGTAATAAGTGGAAACAATATAGTTTTTAATTCGGTTCCTTCTAATAATTCTTCAATTTTAATTTTAGCTACTCCAAAAAACTTTTATATGCTAGGAACTGTCATGCATAAAGAATCCACGGAGGTTCAAGTAACTCAACGTAACGAAATTTTATATATACAATCTAATCCCTTAATAGCACCTACTAAAGATTATCCTTTATACATATACGAAAAAGAAAAGCTATATTTATATCCTTCCAGTATCACATCGGACATAACCATTAGCTACTTACGAAAACCTTTGGATGTAATTTGGGATTTTACAATACCCACTGGACAAAATTATTATCAATATAATCCCAATAGTTCTACTGATTTTGAATTGTCTAGCACTGAACAAGCTAATATTATATTAAAAATACTACTTTATTCAGGAATAGTTATTAGAGATCCATCAGTTATTCAAGTAGCTGCTCAACAAGTTCAACAAGAAGTACAACGTTCAACACTATAAGATATGCCTATACCTAATGGCGGTTTAATAACCGAAACTAATGCACAATATTACGCTGGAGCACAGCGATTTATATCTGATGGTACAGGTAAATTTACAACTACATTTAATACAAATCTTATATTTGGATCTTCTGATCCGGCAGCTGTAGACTATACTTTAAATAATTTTGTTTTATATACCAGCCCTGACAATACACCTGGATCTTTTTCTGCCTATCTTTTAGAGTTTAGTGTAGAAGATAATACTATAACCACTGCGGTTCCAATACCGCTAAATACTTATGTAGCCGTGCAGCTTAAAGCTATAAACGGAGGTAGTTATGGCAATAGAGAAGCAAGAGGAGCTACTGTTCAAGAAAACTACGGAGGATATTCTTACACTTCTTTAAAAGATGTTATAAATGGTTTTATTGCTACTTATGTAGGAGAACATAAATTAATACCTAATGTAAAAAGAACAGATGTAATATTCCATGCTAAAAGAGGCTTACAGGAATTTAATTACGACACTTTAAAAAGCATCAAATCTCAAGAATTGACTATACCAATTAGCCTTAGTGTTATAATTCCTCAAGATTATGTGAACTACGTTAGCTTAAGCTACATAGATTCTATGGGTGTTAAGCATAAAATATACCCTGCTAATAATTTAACAATTGCACCTTACGAAGTTCCTTTACAGGATGAACCGGAGGGTAATCCTACCCAAGATAATTTTGGCGATAATTTAGAAGGATCCTCGCAAACACTAGAGTTATGGGGTCAGGCAAATGATAATTTTTTAAGTGGCAACATAAGCTTAAGAGAATACTCTGATTATGCAGCGTGGTTAACTGGAAATATAGGATCTGGTGGTAGATACGGCAATGACCCACAATACTCTCAAAAAAATGGCTGGTTTAACTTAAACGAAAGAGATGGTACAATTTCTTTCTCTTCAAACTTAATAGATAGAAGAATAGTTTTAGAGTATATATCTGATGGATTAGCTTATTCCTTAGACTCCAGAATACCAAAAATGGCGGAGGAGGCATTGTATGCTCATATCCTTTATTCAATAATAGCATCTAGAATTAACCAACCTGAATACATAGTACAAAGACTAAAAAGAGATAGATCCGCAAAGCTAAGAAATGCTAAAATAAGATTATCAAATGTTAAACTTGACGAAATAGTACAAGTAATGAGAGGTAAGTCTAAATGGATTAAATCATAATTAAATGGCTCAAGAAATAAAAAACACATTCCTAAAGTCTAAGATGAATAAAGATCTTGACGATAGAATATTACCCAATGGAGAATATAGAGATGCTCGGAATATATCTGTTGGTAGATCTGAAGATGACGATGTCGGAGCCCTTGAAAATATAATAGGTAATAACTTAATTACCAGTACTGAGTTAAACATACCTAACTTAGAAATAATAGGCATAAAAGAATCTTCCGTAAACAATACTTTTTATATTTTT
>VMHT01113125.1_pt1 | contig 15645 bp, 14 predicted proteins | sample 4693611 | NCBI WGS metagenome assembly VMHT01 (sample SAMN12280063, study PRJNA550983) | marine metagenome | isolation source: seawater sampled from same location over 5 years 0.02-0.2 micron viral filtrate | place: USA: collected off the coast of southern California halfway between the port... ... | reverse complement strand
TCGCCATTAAATTAGAATGGCTAGAAAAAAGTCCTTTCCAGAATTATAAAATGAAGTTTGAAAAGAACGAACGACAATTCTTATCGGAGCGGGAATTAAAAATGGTCGAAGAAACCTATTTTAAAAGTGAATCCCTGGAACGGGTTAAAGATATGTTCCTATTTTCCTGTTATACCGGGCTTACTTATGGTGAGCTTAAGGAGCTCACCAAAGATCATATCGTTAAAGGAATGGACGGTAAAAACTGGATATCTACTAGACGCGAAAAAACTAATGAACCTGTAAAAGCTCCACTTCTCCATAAAGCGGATATTATATTAAAAAAATACCAGGATAAACGGTTTGACCTTGTTAGTGAGTATTTATTTCCTGTGAAATCCAATCAAAAGATGAATGAATATGTAAAAAAAATAATGAAAGCTTCAAAAGTGAGAAAACATATTACTTTTCATTCCGCCCGGCATACCTTTGCTACCACCGTTACTCTTTCTAATGGGGTGCCTATCGAAACGGTTTCAAAACTTTTAGGTCACACAAAATTATCTACTACACAGATTTATGCACGGGTGATGGAAAATAAAATTAGCAGTGATATGAGTAACTTAGAAAAAAGAATGGCTAAGAAGGAAAGGAAAGATAGATCTGGGCGCTCAAATGGAACTAATGATAGCGATTAAAATTTTCAAAGTAGCGTTTTAGTTTAATACCTATTCTTCTTCGGTTGGATCAAAAAGATCTTGTAATTCAGTTTTGGGATATTGGAATATAATTGCATCGTACTTCCGATTATTTAATATATTTTCTTGTTACTGGATTTTTAATTTAAATTTGCTGAAAATCTATAATCAACTTAATATGTTTAAAAAATTACTTTTGGTAGGAGCTATACTTACAGGTATGGCGTCTTTTGGACAGGAAGTAGATTTTGGGATCCAAGCAGGTTACACTAATGTTGAAGGTAAATCCTCTAACTCTTTAGACAATATTTCTTCATCCGGTAATTCATCGGGATTTTATGTAGGGGCTTTAGCTGATTTTACTTTGTCAGAGAGTTTTCATTTACAACCTTCTGTAAATTATGCAAATGCTGATGAAGTGAATTTTCTAGTGGTTCCCGTCTTGGCTCAGTACTATATCGAAAATTCTGATTTTTATCTTCAAGCTGGACCTCAGGCAACTTTTATATTAGATGATGTTTCATTTGGAGGTCTAGACATTTTTAACACTTTTGGATTAGACTTAGCTTTTGGAGTGGGTTACGAAATCAATTCTAATTTTTTCGTAGAAGCAAAATATAGCTTAGAGCTTACAAATAGGTTCTCAAAAGAAATTAGAGACGCTGCAAATACTGAAAATGTAGAGGTAGACTCGCAGTTTAATGCCTTAAGTATTGGCCTCGGTTACAAATTTTAATCTTTGCAATTAAATTAATAAAAAAGGAAGTTGCAGGCTTCCTTTTTTTATATCTACAAATGTTGAGCCACCTGCCCAAGTACTGTTTTTATAAAGTATTGCCACTGGCTTTTTATTATTAATAATTATATAAGCTATCAATAGATTTGGCACCCAATATAACTATCCCGATTCTTAAAAGATGCTCGTGACCAGCATAATCCTTGTCTAAAATGTCAAAAGAATTTACAACGTTCAATTGTCATCCTCTAATTTAACAATTTCCCCACAGGCATCGAAATGTCTTTTTTCCTTAAAGTTGCCATCATCATCTGTTATTCCACTTTACTGCCTAAATCGTCCCCGGTGATAACGATGGATGTGATTTTTTAAACCTTTTTATTTCCTTATTAACATATTCAATAAAATTAAGGTATAAATCTTCATTAAGAATAGGTTCACCTTTATCAGGATAGTGACTATATAAAATGAATCTACTTTTATTCCATTCGTTTGGAAATTGAAACATATAGAAATACTTGTAAATTTTTTCTAAAACTCTCTCCTTACTGTTTTCTCTTCTAGTCCTAAGCAGGTATTCCAGTTTCCAAATATCAAAACTTGCGTTTTCGAAATTTTTTCCTGAGATAGTCATCTCATTAAATCCCTTTAAGTGATTTATATCTAATAAATTAGACATACTGTTCAAAAAAGAGTGCTTGGATTCCTTTTCGTTAATAATTAAATTAATTAATATATCCTCGTTACAGTTTTGTATCTTCTTTTCCTGGCAGAAAATTATAACTTGTTCATTTGTTAAAAAGTTCGCAAGCCTACCTGCATATATTTCTTCAAAATTTTTAAAAATTACTCCGTGTTTAAATATTTCCATTTTTCAATTGCTTATTTATCACCATGGCTTAATAGGAGATACGCTACGACTTATACCTGGAACTATTTGGTGGGAATAGCCTGTTATTATGCCGCCTGGTATAAATCTTTGGTGGTCTATTCTCCTTCGCAAAGTATAAATAACTCATCAGAGTAAATATTTCCAACTATTTTAAATTCTATTTTTTCAGTTGAATCAATATCTGACAGTTGAACACTTGACATATTGAATTGATATAGAGAATCATTAATTTTAGTTAATTCTGGTAATTTAATTCGCTTGGATTCTATTATTCCATTCATCTTTCGATCTAAAAATTTATTTTCATTTATAAGTTCAATAATCTTATCAATATTTCTTATTTCACTCTTTATTTGATTGTAGTAATTCTCCTTGGGGTTGTTATAACCTTCTGCCTCTAATTTTTTCCATATAATGGCATTATTTTTTTCAACTTTATCAATTAATAAACTATCCAAAACATCACCTCCTTTTGATTTAACTTTAAAAGGCCAATCTTTGGTTACAATTTTATGCGCGTTTTGATTTACAAAGTCTCCCGCTGTAAAGACCGTCCAAAGTTCTCTACTATTTTCTTCAAGGGTTTGACAAAAAACTGATAGGGATGATAGTAGTATTACAGTTAAGGTGAAAATTTTCATTTAAAAGGATATTTAAAATTAAAATTAAAGCTCCATCCAAAATTCCCGCTACCAAGTTTATTAAACCAGTCATTTGTCATAAATCCTATTCTTTCCTGTGTGGAAAAGGAAGAATACTTGCTTTCCCATAACTCTGTAATCATCAAGGGTAGCTTTGGCAGCTTGCTGGTTAGGTGCATTCTAGATATGCTTCATATCCGCTGTAAACGCTCTTTGGTCCTTCCAAACCACATACCTGCAGGCGTTGCGTATTTGAAAAGGAAGGGTAGTTTAAATTTTTATTCTATAAATTATAATGTAAATTGCTGCCCTAGGTTAAAATCATTTTAATTTCTTGAAGTAACTTTTCTCTATCTCCAAAGTACCAAAATATGATTTTATTAGATTTAAGGATAATAGAACTAAATTTTTTCTCAGACTTTAATTTAAACGCTATACCTTCTCCGATAAAAGGAAGGAATTCATATTTATAAATTCCTGCAAGGTTTTCCTTTGGAATGGTAATCGTCTTAAAAAAGAAAAAATAAAATGTAATTTGTTCTGGCTCCACGAATAGTTTGACAAAAGGATAGGTTAAATTCAAGTTTCCAATCCGAATTCCTCCTGTTTTCTTTATATATGGTTTCATCTTATTCTTGTAATAATCGTTTTAATAGTTGCCCAAATGTAGGATCCTTAAACCTACTCTTAGAATAGTCAATCATGGAAAAATAGAAGCTATCATTTTTTTTGAGAACCAAAAAAATAGAATCATTAGGTTTTTTCTTTAATTCATATGGGGGGTCAATCATTCCTATAGTCTTATTAGTCTTTTCTTTATTCTGTGTGTATTCAGGACAGTTTTGAGATAATAAAAGACCCTTATCCAGCTTAATAAAACCCCTGTGAAGTGAATTTTCGGTTATAGTTTTATTTATTTGGGAACTAAAAATAAAATCCTCCGATTTATAGTCACTAAAATCTAAGTTTATTATAAAAATAACTATCCATAAAATGCCTAGTACTATAAATATATACTTTAGTTTTTTCACCATGTTTTTCCAATTTGATAATTAGCATCAATACCATATAATGGACTTATCCCAACTCCATAGTTTGTTCCAATTACCAAGAACAAAGTTTTCACTGGATATCGTACTTACACTTGCTTAAACTCCCACACTAATACCTACGTCCAGTCCTAAATTGAATTCCTGATAATTTTTCTAAGAAAATTGACATTTCAATATTACTGACAGGTCCGTTATAATACTGATTAGTTACGGAAATTTCCATAGAAGCTGTTGGAAATCCTAATGCTCCTGCAAAGCCCTGGAAATTTTCGCTGATGCTTTTCCTCTGAGTAAAGCAATTGCACCATTTTCATATTTTCACCGTAGCCAGCTATTAAGCTTAGATTACCAGGGAAGGCTACCGCCATAATGACTAACTAGCCTACGAAAGCAACGCATTTGGTGATTATATAATTTTCTGAACTACTGTAAAGTCATTTATTAAAATTTAAGTACCAATTTGTTCCTGAGGCGAAACACATATGGGTGATTTTATGAAAAATAGAATTTCTGAAAAAACATTGCCATATCACATCTGGTTTCTGAACCTAGCAAATTGGAAATGGTCAATACCATTTTTGGGAGTCTAAAGTATTAATAATTAAACCAAATTTATTTTATAGATAGATCGTTCATTAAAAGCAACGTTTTTAAAAAAGTCCTGTGGCTTTATATTCTTATCGAGAATATATTGGTGCTTTATACTTTTATCTAAAATTTTAACAAAGCTGTCTACTTCATTATTGTTAATTAAAAACGCATCGAATTCTAAGTATTCTTCATTCTCAATAAAATCTTTCCTGTAAAATACTTCCCCCGAATAATAGAGCCATTTCTCAGAGTCTCCAAACAAGATAGAACCATCATCCATACTATGCTGATTGATCTCATCATTAAAAATCTTAACCTGGTTATCCTTTAAAAAGGAGGAAAATTCTTGCTCCTGTATAGTGTAAATTGTTTCCCCTGATTCGGCCATAAAATCAATAGCTTTACAAAACAAAACTGAATCTCTATAGTTTGATATGCATTCCTTTATCAGTTTATCCCAGTCCATATAGGAATTGATACCTCGTTTAGGTAATAGATCGACTGAACTAACAAAATTATCTTGCATATTAGGGGGATTTTGCCGGTCTAAGATTTTTATAACTGGGTATATATAATAAAAAATGGTAAAATCAGGGTTAAAAAAATCATCGGGATACCAGCTTTCTTCACTGATGAATGCCTGGTATTTATCTTTATACCTATCTCTATTTTCTTCGGTAATTAAATAATTTGAAATTTCCATTTTAGAATAATGTTAGTCTGAATTTGTAAAACGCTCCAGAAGAATGTTTAATTTGTAAAGATAATGCTTTGGTGGACTTTGCGATATTCATGCCTGCCGTTATTATAATGAGATAATTTTCCTAAAAGGCCTTGAGATGCCTTCGACTACTAACTTAGGTAGATTAATCCAAAATATTTTATCACCTGTTTTTAAAAAAGGGGATTCCGGCGGATATTATTATCTATTTACAGACTACACTCACTAAAGCTGAATATCATCACCTTACTATTAACGCTTACTAAGCAAATCAATAGAATTGAGAACATTTTGTATCTCCCATTATCATTTTTTGCTTTAAATAATTATAATAGAGTAGGGGTAAATGAATAGTATGCTGCATCTTGAAAAACTCCAGAATTATGTATATTTTCTAAAGCATTTTCTTTTGATTTATATAAAAAATCGATCCCATTATCATCAGACAATTTGTTACAACTCCAACTCCAGATTAAAGAAAATTTTTTATCATATATTTCACCTCCTAAAATTGGATAATTGTTTTCAATTAATATTTCAATTATGTTTAAGGCATCTCTTTTCTTGAATAGCCAATTTTTATGTTCTTGGACAAAGATTCCAGAAATCAATAACTTATCAATTCTATTGCTAAAGATTGTTTCCATTCTATTTATAAAAATATCTGTGATTAATATTTCCCGATTGATCAATCATGAATACAGAACTGTTGGATTTAATACCATATAAAGCTATACTTTTTAAATTTCTAACCTGTTACCAAATTGACTTTTACTAATCAAGAGTATGCTCACCTAGCAATCCTTCTAAAAACGTTATCCTTACTAGTCGGGCATTTTTACTGCCAACCGCAACTTCCCACACAAAATGGCAACTCTAATACTTATTACTTCCTTAAAAAATCCTAATCTTATCTTGATAAGTATAAAAAGTAAAAATATCTTTTAGGTTTTTAAATGTAGATGATATTCAAAATGCGTTTATGGTGAGAAATCTTGAACCTTTTAATTTGGTTTTTACTTCAATTCGAGGACTTGTAATTTTTAAACTTTAATCTCCATATAAGATTTCGGTTACTACACTATCGTTTTTTCGAAAAATAACCTTATAATAATCTGAGGCTGCAGGAGGAGATTCGAATGAATAGATAAATAGATTTTCATCCCAGTATGCCTTCTCAATCAGGACTGGTTCATTTCTCATGAGAGATAAAACTTCATCTAATTCCATCCCAGATTCTAATTTCTGCAAGTCTTCATAATTTTCTATATGAGTTTTATTACAAGACAGAAAAGCACAAATTAAAAATGCGGTAAATAAAATTCTTATTTTCATGGTGTATAATTATTGAATAAGCTTTTATAATGTGTATTCACAAATCGACTAAAGTCATACGACCAGCTATTGGAAGACCAACTTCCGGAGTGTCTTAGTTGATAGAAATACGCTCCTACCTTATTAGAATAATAATCCTGTGGATCATAGGCGCTTGGTCTTGTTGAAGAATGTAAATTCTGAATATGTTCAATCATATTACCCGCATTCTCTCCATAACCATACCCAACCACAGCTACGTGTCGCATATCCATTACATTTCCATCAATTGGATTAATTACATATCTGTTTTTCGGCCCAAGTGGTTGACCTTGTTTCCATCCTCTTTCAGTAATTATATCATACCAACTTTTATCCTGATAGATTTCCTTCCATTTATCTAAAGATATGGCCCGATCTTTGTACTTTTTAAGTGGATCACCTTGGACTATTTTATGTGCGAAATGATTTAGTCCAGTGGTTATGGCCCCTTGCCGGACTCCATCCCAAAATTTACCCCCTGCCAAACGGCTACCTATTCCTCCGGATATGGATCCACTTCCTACAACACCTACACCTTGCCAAAATTTACCGGCATTTTTAAGAATATTACCTGTAAATGAACCAATACCTGAGCTAATTCCTCCTGCCAATCCACCACTTAAGAAATCTCCCCCTTGAGCAACTGAAAGAAATCCGCCAGTATAGAAATGTGCTGTTCCCTGAAATACGGCTGAACCAAAGCTTGAAGCTATATTACTTGCCAGTTGACCTATCGCGAACGAGGTAGCTCCTCCAATCGCTCCAAAAATAGCTGCTGCACCAGCACCTTCAAAAAAACCTCTTTTTTGGATTGAATTACTAATTCCATTAGTTACAACTCCAATTAATGCGGCTACTAAAAATTCACCGTTCGGATCTTTATATTTTAAAGGATTATTTAATACGTAAGCATACCGATTAAAACTTTGCGAACTAAAAGGATCCTGTACGTAATCATCTGGACTTAAAAAGCGGTGTAAAACCGGGTCATATTACCTTCCGTTCATATGAACTATGCCTACTCCTAAAAGATGTTCGTGACCAGTATAGCCCCTGTCTAAAATGTCAAAAGAACTTATAGTGTTTCCATTACCATCCTCTAATTAACCCGCCATAGCGCCAGCTGGCTCCCGCACTAAAACAGCCTGCGGGGCTGTTTCTTAATGCTTGGCCCTCCCCAGGCATCGAATATGTCTTTTTCCTTAAAGTTAACTTCAGCATCTGTTATTCCACAGTTAAGGCTTTTATAAATTGCTTGTGATTATAATTTCTTGGAACTATATTCCTTTTTAAGGGTTTTTAGCTATGAATGATTCAAATTCAACTTTTCCTTGTTTTTTGCTCATTCTCTTGAGTTGCGGTCTTTCTACAAAAAATTTCAATCCTATATCAATTTTAAAATAATATGTATTTCCAGGATTTATTTTGAAGTTAACCTCTTCCTTTTTATTTCTTCCTACACTAAGTTTATAATTTCCAGCTTCTTTTATTTTAAAACTCCTTTTATAATTGCTGGAAACTTTTCCAATTAAGGAATCATTGAGATAAAGGTTGTATTTAAAAAGTGATGCCCCAGAGTAGCGGTAAACTTTTATTTCAGCAGTATGATCTCCTATTATACTATCGATAGTACTAATATCTTTATTAAAGATTTTACTTGATTTGGATATTTTATAAACATCAGCCTTTATACTATGACAAGTATTATTGAGGTTGTTTACGGGATTATGTTCTGTAATTTTAATTACATTACCTCCCAACTCTCTGGCTTGAGCTTCGGCTTCCTTCATGACTTGTTCCCAACCACAATTTTGGTAAAAAAAATTAAACCCAATATCTATTTTACCCAATGGTTTTGTCATAGTTACTATTGTATCATTGATACCTACAATTTTAATATTATCATATTTTTTCCTTTCGGGTATATGTTTTGAATTTGAGCAGGATATCAAAACCAATAGCACAATGAAGTAACAGATTTTAACTATATTTTTCATCTTAGGGTTTTAGAGAATTGGTATTCAATGTACGTAAACTAAAAATTTCTTCTGGAAGATAGATTCTAAAAAACTTCTCCTCTATTTTCAAATTAAAATTATTGTTTTTTACATAAGGTATTAAATTCGGGGGACTGTAGATTGCATTTTCAGTTTCAGGGATATTATCTATCCAATTATTAATTTTGTCATCAGCAAGTGTTGCAACTTTATATGCTAAGTATCCACCTGCAGCTAATGTAGGTATGGCCAGAAGAAAAGCAACTTGAGCCACGGCTACGGCTGCAAAAACTACCGTAGCAATTAAAACCGCAGCTACCGCATAAGCTACAATTTTATAAAAAGCTCTTACAAATCCTTTTAATGATAATTCACCTGAAGGGTCGATATAACTTAGCGGGTTATGTAAAACATACCCATACCTATTAAAATTTTGTGAATTAAATGGGTTTTGTACGTAGTTATCTGGACTTAAGAATCGATGTAAAACCGGGTCATACAGCCTTCCGTTCATATGAACTATGCCGACTCCTAAAAGATGCTCGTGACCAGTATAGCCCCTGTCTAAAATGTCAAAAGAACTTATAGCGTTTCCATTGCCATCCTCTAATTTAATGATTTCTCCCCAGGCATCGAAATGTCTTTTTTCCTTAAAGTTACCATCAGCATCTGTTATCCCCAGGATACTGCCTAAATAGTCCCTGTGTAGATAATAGAAGTTGTTATTGGTAGAAGTACCTTGCTTGGAGTGCCATATAACGGGAGCACTATATGCATCTCCGCCAATATAATTTACAAAAGTAGTTTCATTATTGTCACTATCGAATTTAATCTCCATTCTTCCATTGGAGGAATAATGTTTTCTGTACCTTCTTTGATTAGGATCGTTTTGTGTGCCCCCGTAGAACATATCTGAGCGCTCCTCAAAGGCGTTGTAGTTAAAACTTGCTTTATCTTTCCCATGTTCATGGATTTCTACAGGTTGTTTAAAAACATTGTAACTTATAGATTGTGTACTTAGATTTTGGAAATAATCTTCCCCCTGGTTATTAAAACTTAAGCTGGTTTGCTGGTAAGAATTACCGGTATATCCGTAATTTCCTAATTTACTATTGAGATTGATACGTCCCTTTTGATCATAGGACTGGCTTCCATTACCAGTGTTGTCATCAAATCCTGTTAGGCGATCTAGGTTATCGTATGCAAATGTTTCACTCCAATTGAATAAACTATTTTGCCTACTATCAAGCAAGCCCCGTTGAGAATTAAAATCAAATTCCAGGTGCATAAGGGATATATTATTACCCGAACTTTCTTCCTTAATTGATTCAATATCTTCCACAAAACCGAGGTTATCATAGGTGTTAGTTTTAATTATTCCATTACCCACGCTTGTTTGAAGTGTTTGTCCCCTCGCATTCAATTCTTCCAATTCCCATATCACGGAGTTACTCGTATTATCAGTTATCTTTATAATACCTCCATTTTGATAGGTGTTCTTGATTTTTTTAGTACTAGTTTTAGAACTTATGTAATCCTGTGCACTGTATTCTTCGGTTAATACCTGGCCAAGGGTATTATAGGTATAGGTGGTTTCAAATTCTGCAAAATCAGTAGTCTCTTTTTCTTGCAGCAAGCGGTGGTTGGTATCATAAGTATAGTTGTAATCACTTATATTGCCGCTGCCATCGGTCATAAAAATATTGGATAATAATTTTGTGGAGGAATTATAAGTATAACTGATTTCCATATCCGTATTCTCACCACTTATTTCTTTTGTAAGAACCCTGCCGCCGGAATCATACTCAAAGTTTGTTTCTCCTTTTGGATTCGTTTCCCTAATTACTTCTCCATATCCATTATATTCATAGGTGTAAATTCCCGCAGAAGGATCTGTGAGTTTCGTTTTTCGCCCCCAGCCATCTTGTTCTATGATGAGGCTATTACTGCCATAATTAGCTTGTTTTAAATTTCCATTGCCGAAATATGTATATTGAATAGTTCCTCCCGGGTCTGTTTTTTCTAAAATATTTCCCAGGGCATCTTTAGTAATTATTTCCTGTTTGGTTCCATCATCTATGGTGGTTTCCAATCCATTATAGGTAAAGTTTACAGTCTTGCCTGTATAGGATGTTTTCTGTTCCGGCCTTCCGTATTTATCGTAATCGGTAGTGTTCCATTGAGAGGCCGAGCCACCAATATGGGGTTCGCTTTGTCTTTTTATTCAGTTTAAGTGATCGTACTCGTAATCTACCGTCACCCAATTTCCCATTATGTTTTTTTCTTTCTCCTGGACGACACGATATAATTTATCGTACACGGAAATTGTTCCACTACCATCATCTGAAAAACTGGTAACGGTATAGCGATTGTTTACTTTGTTATATGTATAACTTATCTCATTACCAAGGTGATCAGTAATTTTTAAAGGACGGAACCAGGAATCGTATTCGAATTCTGTTTCGAATCCAAAGGGATTGGTTGTCGTTTTTACCATGCCTGACGTCAAATAATATTCATATTCTTTTTCCAAGCCTTCCGAATCTATTTCCCTTAAAAGGAAACGACCAGAACTATCATATTCAAAACTTACCTGTTTTGGAGATTCTCCCGGGGCAGTAGTGGTTTTGGATATTATATTGCCGTAAGTATCATAAGTATAATCTTCCAAGATATAGCCCGTCCCGTTTCCTTTCATTTTCTTTTGGGAAATCAAAAAATCATTATATGTATATTCTTCCTCAGAAGTATAGCTATCGCCGTCAATGGTGGAGATTGTTGTTCTTTTATTCGGTAATCCTATATAATAATGGGTTCCAGAAGGCTTGTTATTATATTCGATCTGGATTCTTTTTTCAGTACTACCGGGATAGTTTGTAACAATCTCTTCTTGATTATTATACTGGTCGTAATAATAATTTTCGGTAATTACTGTCCCTTCCAATTCGCTAATTGTAGTTGCAGAAGTTTTATTTGCGGTGATTACTTTGTCGGTATCGATATCAAAATCATATTGATGTTCAGTCTTAATTATGTAATTAGATGGGGAGGAGGTAAAATTCACATAAGAGTCTGTAGTATAATTAGTAGTTAAAGTTCCTCTCTGTTGGGGATCAAACTTTGAAACGCTATAAACCCTATTGCTTGCATCAGTATACCAATTTGTACTTGATATACCCTTGAAGCCTGAAAAACCTAGGCCTTCCATATTACTGATCGCATCATAATAAGAAAAGTTTTTCTTTTTCGTTATTAAACCAGTACCTGATTGTTCGATTTCCTCTACGATTTTAAAACCTCTTGCCTGTTCTATATTTATATATGGGTATGTTTCTGATAAAGAGGATTGGTAATTTGGATTATAGGAGCCGGGAGGTACTACGCCGAGATCATTATAATCTATGGACTGATAGACGCCATTATTGGAAATTCCACGGAGCAACATGTCCTTACGGTTATCTTTAGAGAAGGAAAAGGAAGTTATCCTATTATCGCTAATAGCGGCAAAATCGAGGTTATTATTTCCATCTTTGGAGGATAGAAAGATAGGTATAGGGAAATGTTTTAAATCCCCGGTTTGAGACCTGGAGCTACTGTATGAAAACTTTGGTCGCCCGTAATAATCGGTGGTAAAGGTATTCTTATAAACTGTAAGATTTTGGGTTCCATTAGAGCTATTATTATACGTCGTGGTTTTGTAATCTATTATATCAGTTCGGCCATCACCGTTAATATCCGTTGGAACAAGGTTGTACCCGCTTAGGGTACCTGAACTGGAAAAGTTGGTTTGCCTATACCGGAACGGGTACGTCGAAGTACTGGCCACGAAAGTTTCCCCAGTAGACAATAGTAACCTGAAAGAAGTAGTATCATCTCCCCTAGGGATGAGAATATCTGTTTTTCCATCACCATTATAATCTCCAAGCAGAAGGGGGTGGGTGGTGGATATATTACTATCTGATTTTGTAAATAGTTTCGTTAAATAATTATTTTGGTTTAAGCCATATACCATAAGTTGCCCGTTGGTAACATGTATAATATTCGTTTTTCCGTCCCCGTTAACATCAGCGGTAAGTAGTTTGTCATTGGATTTGACTTGGGGGTACAATGTGCCTGCGCTATTAGCAAAGCCAGAGGTGATATCTCGTTTTAGGTCTATAAAATTTGCTCGGGAAATACTATTTGTTCTCGTTTCACACCTGCAGCAACCATCGATGGGTTCTATTATTTGGACGCTATTTTCTTGCTGCGATCCCATAAGGGTATCCGATTTTTTTTCAATTACCGGTATTGAATCTTGAGTTTGGGCAAGATAAGGATCGAAGCCGCATGGTTCTCCTGGTTGGCTAAGTACAGGGTAGCAATTTCTTTCTGAATAGGGTTTGTTAATTGCAATGACATCAGAGAGGCCATCCCCGTTGAAGTCACCGGCAAGATAATTTTGAGGTATTCTACTTGAAGTAGAATTATTTGAATCACAAGAAAAATCATTACTATATGTTGGAGCAGTCCAGCTTTTAGTGTATTGCTGAGACAATCCAGAATAAGTGCTTTGGCCTAGAATTCTAAAATTTACCTCGGGAGATCCAAATGAACCAGAGTTTTGAATAACTAACATTCCTTGGCCAGATAATTTTTTATTTGTGTAGGTTAACCAATTGACAGGGAAAATTTTTTCAAATCTTCCCACTGTAATTTCATAATGAAAATTAAATGAAAATTAATGGAGCTGGAATTTAAATCTTGAACATTCTCAAACAGCCAAAACTTATCATCGTGGGTGGAAGTTTTTGAATGGATTGTGAAATCCATTTTTCCATTACCATCCACATCTAAAGGAGTAGCGACTGCATTTCTTTGCTCAACATTTCCTAGGGTTAACTGACCGGTTGCTCCTTTAGGTGTTATATAGTTAGAGGTAGTGTTATAAGTGAAATTAATAGGGCTATAGGATTGCAATTTGTCACCGCTCTTTTCTTGGATTTTTATAAGCCTTTCATAACCCAGGGAGTTATAGTTATGGTTTAAATAGTAATTTCTATAACCGTTCCCACCAGAAGAAATATTTATCTCATCTAGAATTGTTTTTCTTACGAACCGTGTGCCCCCGACGTAAGATTGTTCGGGTCTTTTTCTATTTTTATAAATAAAGTCAATTTCATTTGGTGCAGTAGAGTTTCCTTTATGGCCGTATCTTATTTTGCTAATACTTAATGAGTTGAATGATTTTATGTATTGGTAGTTTATTTTTATCCCTTGTGGATTAATCCAGTAAGCAATTGCATAATCCATATTATTCCTACTATCCGGTGTATTGCCGTAAACCGCTTGTGATCCATCTGGATAAGAGACTTTAAAATAAATGTCGGATAAGTATTGCTTGGTTTCGATTTTTATATTCGAATATTTTTCAGTTTGATAAACGGCATTTGGTTCCCCGTGGGATCCACTTTTTAATAGGAGTCTTTGTCCATCGAATGAAAACCTATCCGTACTCGAAAAATCTACTGGTTCGGTAAGTCCATCGTGATATTCGGTGGATGGTACCCTGCTAATAACCGATACCCCCGAGATATTCCATCCATAGCCTGCCAAGCCATTGCCTCCCTGGCTATTATAAGTCAGTGCTATTTCAGGTTCAATACCATCAATTCCCGCAGGCACTTTAATCGGTACATGATAATTTGCGCCCCCGGTGAGAGATACCGAAAGATTGCCTTCAGTTTCACTGATATCATTCCCTGAGGGGGAAGAAGAACTTATTGCTTGGTAGGTTTGATCGTTCTTAATTTGATTCGTTTCCTCTGTTACGTTTGAATATCTAAGCTTTTTAACTTCAAAGATTTCTTGAGCATTTGTATAGTTAAATAGCAAAAGGAATAGGAAGAACTGGAGTAGTTTTAGCTTCATAGGTTTATCTTTTAATTATTTTATATGACTGTTTCCTATCTTTGTTACTCCTAAAAACCAGGATATAAATCCCCTGGGGATAAGAACGGAAACTAAATTGTTTTGTGGACTGAGCCTTGCTTAGCTTTTTATCTTGTAATAAGCGATTATTGTATGAGTATAAGGTTGCCATCACAAAATATTCATCTTCCTTATTTTCCCAAGTTGTAGTCAATAAATCCGACACGGGATTCGGTGCAGCAGAAACTTTAATTTGTTCTTCTAAATATTTTTGTTTTAAATCCTGTATCGGAATTGTATCTTTCTCTTCAGCCTGGACAAGCATGGACTTATTGACAGTAGTGCTCGGCGCTCTCAGGATTTGATTTCCAGAGCTATCATAAGTAAATGTAAGATCCCCTTGACTATATAATAGATTAGAGTAAAATAATAGAGCTGACAATAGTAAAAATGATTTCATAGGTATTAGGTTGTTTTCAAATCTAAAATTAAATCTTAACAGATCAAAGAATACTTATGTTAAATTTAACAATATATTAAAAATTTATTCGGTGAAAAGACTATTTTATTCGGTGAAAACAAATTTTTCGTTTTGTTATTCCTACAATTTATTGAGAGGTTTATTTCTAACTGAACTTCCAAAATTGGAGATAAGTCTTGTTATATTTCTTCTAGAATCAGATTATAGTATAGGCTCATAGTTTCTTAACTTCATATCCTCATTTCTATAAATCCTACAGTTGTTGGAAAAAAATGCTCTTTATATAGGAACTATAACCAAGGAGAATTTTCTAAATTAATTATGAACTATAAGCTTTTAAAGATATTTGATTTAATTAAATTTTTGTTAGTAAAAGTATTCCCCCCGATAGCGGTAATTTTATTAAATTTTCACAATCTATATTATGGAAATCCCTAAATAAAGTGTGTTCGCAAAACTAAGGGGGAATAGCAAGAGGGTAACACGCAGAGCGATGTTACCAGATCATAATATTCTTATTATCAATTAATTAAGTCGTTTTCATTATATATATTTAACCAGATTTGCGACAAATGGCTTGGGAAGCCGCAT
>VMHT01202157.1_pt1 | contig 15647 bp, 9 predicted proteins | sample 4693611 | NCBI WGS metagenome assembly VMHT01 (sample SAMN12280063, study PRJNA550983) | marine metagenome | isolation source: seawater sampled from same location over 5 years 0.02-0.2 micron viral filtrate | place: USA: collected off the coast of southern California halfway between the port... ... | reverse complement strand
TTTTTATGGTAATTGTTCTGCTGAAGCACATTTCCAGCATTTGTTTGCCCAGCAAGGTTTTACTGGTTTCAAGTTTCTCACTAATACATCGGGTAATCAAGTGGCAACAGATGTTGCTGCCGACTTGACCCCGTGGCACCCTTGCGGAAGGGATGAGAGTTTAGCAAATGATTATGTAGATGCTAAGGTATCAACTTCCAGAAGAATTACAAGAAATCTTGCCACTTCACCAACCAATATATTCAGATATACTCAGTGTTCATTGGACCCCCTCTCTCTAACAAATGGCATCTTTGAGTTTAGACCTTTTAATTCTATGGGTGGTTCATCTCCCACTATGTATTGGGAGGTAGGACTAAGTAGGGCAGTTAATGTAGCACATAAAGCACCTGAATGGTGTGATTTTCAGGATTATGCTTTTACCTATGGTTCATCCTATGAGGAGGGATTTATGGATTACAAATTGACTTGGTGTGAAAGACCAAGTGGTAAGTATGGTCTCCACATAGAACAGGCACTGGTAGATGATGATGGTGGTCATAGAGGTTTCGGAGGTGCCAACGCAAACTTCGGGCAATTTAAAATGTGTGAAACAAGATATTTTGGTGTTGCTGGTTCAACTTGTCTTAATATAGAATTAAATGAAGATAATTGCCGTGATACCCACGACCCCTCTTCCGTGACCCCATATTATACCCGGTTCAGATTTGTGGCAGTGGGAGAGGAAATGGCGCTTCAGGCAAAGGCACAATCTAAAGCAGACCCATCGGGTTCTTGGGTTGATATTATTAATTCTGCCAAAGCAAAAGCACTTGTGGATAGTGAAACCAACAGCGGAAAACAAGTCCCCTCTTCATTCAAACCGATAAATCAAAATTGTTGGAATATGTATCCTAAGATTGGATTGGTTGATATGACAGATTTTATTGATATTGAGACTTGGGGTGGAAGGACAGATAGTGGAGTTTTCCCGGTAAATAATGTCTCGCCAGGAACTGCTTACTGGGCGAGGTCGTGGGATGAAGATGAGGGCGAAAGATTTGGTCATCTTTATGAATTAAATAACATTCGGCAAGTTGATGTGGGTCTTCTTCAGAATGGCATTCGTAATACCTCAAGTTATGTTCGTCTTAACCTTGATGTTGATAGTGAAGGTCCTGCTTATATTCAGGGTATTTTGCCTCAATCGGCAAACAATGGTCTTCAAGAAGTGGTATTGAATGAGTTTGGTGTTTATAATAGTATTCTTGGGAATTGTGGTAATTTATTAGGATTTCCCCAGCAGTCAGCAGTTATTAATGTAAAGCAAGGCACGACTACTAATAGGTCGGACGCTGCCAAAACTCCACCTTGTGCCAAATGGACACTTTATTCGGGGTCGGTTCCTACATTTGCCTCACAATGCGCATTCATTAGATGTCCAACTCTTACCCACGAAAGTTTGAATATGTCAAAGCAATTACCCTCCAAGATACTTTATCAAATCCCCCGCTTCACCAATGGAGCAGTCAATTCTGGCAATTTATATTTTGAACCAGGGGAAAAGACATACCTTAAACTGAAAAACTCCGAGGAATTAAATCTTAATGAACTCCAAATTGACATTGTGAATACCGACGAAACATATGTAAATGATTTACGGGGTCAGACAAATGTTGTCTTACATTTTAGGAAAAGTAGAGATTAATAGATAAAAATAGATAATTATTAAGTCTATATTTTTCTATTTATCTATAATATAAAATGAGCGACGCCGAAATTGATGTTGAAATGCCCCAAGAGGAAATACCTGAAGAAGAAGAGGTATTTGATGCCCCCGATGAAGATGTCCCAGCAGAAACTGAAGAACCTTTACCTGATGTAAATCTTGAGGTAAAAGAAATTGTCCCTGATGGAGATGTCTTTCTAAATGCTAAGGAACAGGCACCGCCTAAGAAACCAAGGGCAAAGAAACCTCCGAGTGAAAAGCAATTGGCACATCTTGCTAAAATTAGAGTGAAAGCATTAGAGGCAAAGAAGGCAAAACAAGCACAGAAAAAAGCACAGCAGGACAAGGGACCAAAGAATAAGATATCAAGTTATCAACCTGGAAAAGAAGTTAATTTCCAAGAAGAAGAAGAACATATAGATGTAAGCAATATGGGAGGGTTAGTTCATTTGACCCAAGACCAATTAAGGCAACTTCAATATGAAGCAATCTATGGATATGATACGATGAGAAAAAATAGAAAGCAAAAGAAGAAGGCAGATGAAGCACAAGAACAAGCAGAGAAAAAGGCATATGCTTCTATCGCAAAGGCAGTTCAACCCCACGATAATGATGGTTGGGGAGTTTGTTTCCAATAAGTGAAAAATGGGTCAGAGTGTCAGGGCAGAATTGACCCAAAAGTCCTAAGCATATTTTAAAACAAAAAGTCAAGATACACTTGACTTTTCAGTGGAAACTGCCCTGACCCACTGACCCAAAATCCATTTTTTTTATTTTTTGTAATATAGACGAAAATAGAACTTCTATTTTTATTTATTTCCCTTTACTATAATAATGAGCAAAGACGCCTCCTCTGGTAAAGTAAATGCCCCTGATTTAGCAGGATGGGAAGCATTCCCTGAAGTGCTGAAAGTCCAAGACCCCCCAAAAGAAAAGATAAAACCATTACATCCTAATCTACCCCAACCTCCTTCTCTACTGCTAATGATTTCCCCTATTCGCACAGGTAAAAGCACAATCATTTCTAATTTACTATTAAACTCCCATTTCTTTGGACAAGATTACTTTGATGAGGTAATGTGTATTTCACCGACAATTTACAATGATAAAACTTCCAGATTTTTAAAGAAGGCATTTGATTGTTATGATGGATATTCTGATGAATTAATTATGGGATTAATTGCTAAACAAGAGGGGTTTAAAGACAATTTAGAAGATAGACCGGAAGTTGCTGTAATTTTAGATGATGTCATAGGAACGATTAGGCGTGAAGCATTGGTCAATCATTTGGCATCAAGATTTAGGCATTATGGCATTAGATTATTGTTAATGAGTTCCCAAAATTATCGTGCCGTTTCCCCAGTCATTAGGTCTAATGCTACTAATATGATAATAGGTTCTCCTTTTCCCAATATGAAGGAACTCGGAAAAATTGCTGAAGAAATAGGCGACCAGTTTGGAGGATATGATAACTTCCTCAAGATATACTACACAGCAACTCCTGAGAAATATGATTTCTTATATTTAGACCTCCAATCAAATCCCCCTTTGGCATATCACAACTTTGAAAAGGTAATTGCTCAGGGTGGTCAGCATCGGGAGGTAGAAGACGCAGATTTGAATATGGGTATTAATAAGAAAGAGATTGAGAAAGAAGTGAAAAAACCAACCAAGAAAAAAAAGGTAGTATAGTATATAAATGAGTGATTTCGGAAGGTCTAATGCGATAGAACAATCCAACAACCTAATATCGTCTGGGTTATCAAATGCCCGAGAGGCAAGAGTTTATAATCAGGCACAGAAGACTACTTATGATAATTCTATTAATACAATTAAAGCAAAAGATACTACTGGAAAGGTAGAAAGTGGAGCGAAGGAAGGGGCGACCACTGGTGGGGCAATCGTTTCCTCTGGAAAGCAATTCAAAGCGATGAGCGACCAAGGTCTGAAAGCATATGCTAAATCTCAACCAGAAGCAGTTTCACAAAATCTTTCCGCATTTAAGGAAGGAACAAAATCAGCATTTGGATTTGGGGCAAAAGAACCGACTGGTGCTCCTTTATTCTCAAGTGGTCCCGGTCCGGGTCGTTCATTAGATGTTGTTGCTGGTGCTTCGGAAGATTTAAGAAATGCTGGACATAATTCTGCTGGTGAAGGAGGTGGATTAATAGAAGGTATGGCAAAAAAGGCATTAGGTGGAATAACAGATTTACCCACAAAGCAGATTGGAGCATTAGCAAAAGGAGCAGGGGCATTTGCTTCAATTGGTGGAGGTATATTAACTGGTGTTGAAGATATTGCTTCTGGTTCAACGGGAGGCACAGAAGGTAAGGAAGCGACTGGAATGTATAAGGCAGGAGGAGATATGTCAATGATTGCTGGTGGATTGGATGCGATGTCTATGGCAATGCCATTTTTAGCACCAGTTGCTGGAATTGCTGATGTTGCTTCGGGAATAATGAATATTGCGGGAGAGGCAAGTGAAGAGAAACATAAAGCAGATTTAGCATCAAAACAATATACAGCAGGTAAAGAAACTGCCCCTGCGAATGTTATTTCTGAAACCGCAAAAGGAGATGTAGCATCCGTTTCAACTGCCCAAAGAACATATTAAGAAAAAGTAGAAAAAAGTAATACATTTTTAAAATAAAACATAGTTTATAAAATGAGTTTCTGGAGCGTTGATGATAAAATACCAGTAAGACAAACTAAAGTTTCGGTCTCTGCCGAACACGGGTTAGAATATCGGTCTTCACAGAAGATTAATTTCCATATTCCCCCAACGATTTCCTATTTCCAACCTAAGGAATGCTATCTGGAGTTTGATGTCCAAATCCTTGGGCAGAACGGGACAACGAATGACCCTGTCAGATTGACCCTTGATGCGGAGACAGGTGGGCAGAGTTTAATAAGGGATATTCGCATCCATTCAGGAGGTGCTGGGGCAGTTCTTTTAGAGGAAATCCAGAATTACAATACCCTCGTTGCTCTCAAGTATGATTATGAAAGTAATGATGTATTAAGAAACAAACGGGCACTTACTGAAGGATGTGTTGTTTATGACCCGGATAATCGTGGCACTTCTGGCACTACGAAATCTGATTTGAATAACCATAAAAATCAACCTTACACCAATTTATTCCGTGAGGCAGATGAAACCCCTCTATTAATTCCTGATAGGGATAATACCACTTGGACTACTGCTACCGATGACAATTTTAATAAAGTCAAATGTTGCCTTCCTCTCAATACTGGTATCTTCTCCAATTCCAAGGTTTTCCCTGCTCTCCTCACTGAAGGTTTAAGAATTGAGATTATCTTAGAAAGTGCCGGACGGGTCTTAAGAATACCCGATACGATTAATCCAGTCCGCAGAATGAACCTGGGTCTTAAGTTCCATTCCTGCTCTGGTTTGGATAGTGATATTGAGGCAGGTGGTCCGGCGGCGCAGGGCGGATGGTTGGGCGATGATGGTGCCGGTCAGGGTGCTGTTCAGTCCAAGTTATATATTGCCCGTCCCCACAATATGACTTCCGTTGATAATTGCCCACTTGTTCCGGGGCAGAAGATTACCCTATGTAAGACAGGAGACGGAGTTGAGGCAGACCAGGACACTTATCAGTGGAATGAAATGCCTGGTAATGTTTTCCAGATGGAGACTGATGTTTCTATCGTTGTTGATAAAATTGAGATGATTGCTGGAGACGGCGACCCTGCTACTGAGGGCGGAAGATATGGTCTTATCAAGATTACCTTTGTCAATCCAGTCAGAAATAACCTTGATGACGCAACTGCTGATATTCGTAATGTTATGAATAAGGGTGGATGGTATATTTGCGATGCTTCCATTCGTAATAATGCCCCCGTCACCCAGATAGCAAATACTGCTCGTCAATTAAATGCCGACTACAGATTAAGCAATGTCCAGATGGTAATTCAGCAAGTTGAAATGCCTTCAGGATATACTCAGAAATTAATGGCGATGATGAAGGGTGGAGGGACAATGAATTACGATTTCCTTTCCAATACGAATTATAAATACTCTGCTATGAAAGGAGACCGAGTTGCCAACATTCGCTTACCACTTTCTCAGTCAAGAGCGAAGGCAATTTTAAGTATTCCTACTGATGGAGAAGTTTATACCGACCGCCAGAATATTACTGGAATGGGAGATGATTTGGGTGTTCTTTGGTATGGTTCTACTTCCGATGCTGTTTATCCTAATGCCGATGCTCCCTCCGAAATGACTTATTTAGAAGAATTAGAAGATGGATATGATAAAGCAAACTTCTCAGTTCGCTCTGGTTTAACTGGATGCTGGGATGAATTATCTGATTATCAGTGGTTCTACGATGGCAAATTAAATCCCTCTCGTAAAGTTGAGTGTGATAAGATAAGTGGCAGATATGGTATTCAACAGCAACCATTAATAGAATTAGAGAAAGCGTTAGCAATGGCGAATATTGAACCTCTTTCCTTCCGCAAGTTTAGGTCTAACGCCTGTATCGGTAGGGCACTTGCTTTACAGGATGGTGTATATGATTGCCGGGGTCGTGATTTCAATCTCCAGGTGAATTACCAATCCCAGAGAGCACCTGTCAAGAATAAGTTATGGCACAATTTCGTTTCTCATCTCCGCAGAATTGAAGTCAAGGGCGACCAGATTAGTCTTCAGGTCTAAATAAATACCCTTTATTTTAACAATAATTTTTTAATAATTCATTTAGTATAAAATGAGTTCAGGAAATGTCAATCTTCATATCACGCCCAGTAATGTATTATCAAGCGGTAAAATATCTTTCAGGTCAGGCAATCCTGTTATCCAATTCGTTATTGGAGAACAAGATAGATTACTTTTAGGGAGTTCAATTCGCCTTGTAGGCAAAACGAACTTCTGGACCAATGACCCGGGAACGAACATACCCGTCAAAACAGATAACCTTGAATGGGACTGCCGTATCGGTATGTATTCAGCGATAGACCAATTAGTGATTAAGTCCCAAGCGACGCATCAGGTAATTGAACATATTAAGAACTACAATCGGATGATGGCATCTTATATTCCAAGCACAACCTCAGTAGAGGACGGGTTTTCACACTTATCCCAGTCGGCGTTGATTATGCCTTCCTATGAGACAAGCAAGAAAACAATTATGGACAATATGGGGCAGAAACAAGGCGGTAATTCATTTTGTCTTCATTTGCCGTGTGGATTATTTAACGGCACCCAAGGAATACCCCTTTCGGGGAATGGCGGAGTTGGAGGTCTCTTAATTGAAATCCATCTTGCCCCTGACAATAATGTTCTCTTTGACAGAAAGGGCACAGCAATTACCGATACCCTCAATGATAGTTATTATGAATTAAGTGATGTTCATCTTGTGGCGGAAGCAGTTGAAGATGTTAGACCTCCGGGCACAACATCTACCTTTGAATACAATTCAATCTCGTCCTACTTTGCCTCGGTTAATTCAACAAATGCTATCATTAACTTTAACCTTGGTCTGTCTCGGGTTCTTGGTGTCTTTATGAACTTTATTCCGTCTCATATGATTAATAATTGGGATGCGAATGGTATGGCAACGATGCCCCTCCAGAATATTAATAACAAACGGGCAGATATTAAGCAAATCGTCTATACCCGTGGAGGTCAGAAATACCCCTATATGTTCAATATTGATTTAGAACAGAAAGACCAACCTCTTCAGCAACAATTTGACCCCCAATTCGTGAGAACTGGTATTGATGCCGTTCGTCAATTCAGTAAAGCAAGTCGTCTTATTAATGCCCCGACCAATGGCAAATTAAAGAAACGCTCTGCTGAACCTTTCACTGCTGTAGGTAATTCTTGGGCAGGTGTCAATCCGGGTTCTTCTCCTGCTGGAACGAATAATGCCAACAGAGACGGAGGCGATTGCTATACTCTCGGTATTGGTTTTGACAGCATTTCCAATCAAGGTATATCATTTGCCACTGAGAGTTTCGGTGTCAATCTGAATACTGGTCTGACCAGTAATTACCCTCACGGGTGTTATATGTTTGCTCACGCCAAGAATACCCTTGTCTTTGGACCAGGAGGCGTCCAAGTCATTAATTAAATTGATTATTCTTTCTTTTACTTTTTTTTAAAACCCATATTATAAAATATGAGTGTTCAAGCAAGTCAAATCCCAGACCTTCTTAAGATAGGGGCAATCCCTGTCAATACTGCCCAAGATGTAGAAACTGCCGTTTTAGAACCAGTAGTTCATTCGGACAATTTCTGCCGTTTTGTTTTCCAGAATAAGGGTATTCTTCATTCCCATTCCAAGATAGAGATTGGTCTTAATAATACAGATAATGATGCCAGTTTTCCATTAGGCGTCGGGGTATATTCCCTGATTGAGCGGGTTTCTTTAAAAATGGGAACCAAAACAATTTGTGAGATTGAGGATTTTGCCCATTGGTATGCCTACAAATCTCTTTTTACTGCCAATGAAAATATGAAAGAGCGTGAATTATATCAGAATGGTAGATGTGTTGCCCACACTCCAGCATATGAGAATGCTCTCGCTAATGTTGGTCCGGCACAAGGTTCAGGGGAAAGTAATACCCTTGCTCAGGCAATTCAGTTAGATATTGGTAGAGATTATGATGATGACAGAAATGGAGACACATCAGTGGTCTTATCTTCTGCGATGAACTGCCCTCCAATGAACTTTCAGAATGTTTCCCAGTTCCGCCAACCAGTTCTTCCCTCTCAGGATTTTGTCAAGACGGACGCTGATGCTCCGCTCTTCCAGATGTCCCTTTCGGAACTTTGCCCCTTTTTAAAGATGAACCAATTGCCCCTGTATATGATTAAGGAACAAGTGTCTCTTGAATTGACCTTTTCTCGTGTCGGAACTGATGTTCTTAATCAGACCCGTCGTGTATTCAGATGGCAGGATGATTTCGGTGGTCTTGCTGGTCAGTGGGATTACACCATAGACCAAACCAAGACCCGTCTAATCGCAGATTACCTTTATTTTCCGCAGGAAATGATGGAGGCATATGCTCAGGCGAATAAGAATATGTCATTTACCTATGTTGATTACCAGTTATCTAAATATAGTGTTAGTCAGACGGATATCAAATCCCAGATGATTAGAAATGTTGGTGGTGCTGGTAGAATTGTAAGTAAGATGTTTTGGGGTATTCAAGACGAGTATGCTGAGGAGGAATATCTATTAGGGAATTACTATGCCCAGGCACCCAATAGGACATACTTAGGCAACCAGGCAACAGATAGTCACGGCACTGCCACATTCAATATTAAATACAATGACAACTTCCTTTACCCAATTGATGTCTCTAATTCTGCTCGTCATTTCCACAATGTTCAGCAGACTGAGGGTCTTGTTCCATTTGTCAATCGTGAAGAATATTCTAATGAGGGGGACAGCATTTCCACTCGTAAGTTTGCCGGTTGGGTCCAAGGTGGCGAAGGAGACTGGGACGGCACTCAGACACAGCGTAAGAATAAACCTACTTTAACAGGGGAGTTCTTTTGGAGTGCTGGTAGATTAAATAAGAATGAGCGTATTAATAGTCGGGGTATTGAACTTTACTTTAAGGTCAATGATTTACCCACTACAATCCAGAGAACTGAAACAATTGCTGGTGTCACGGCAACTCATTCAAGTCCTGGTTTTACTCAGCGTGTCTATATGGAGGTAGTTAGAACTGCTACATTAACTGACGGATATTTCCAGTGTTATTATGCCTAAGCGAGATTTGGGTCAGCGTGTCAGGGCACAGAGACCTCAAAAACCAAGTGTATGAGTGAAATACAATTAAAAAAATCCTAAGGACTTTTTAGAGGATACTGCCCTGACCCTCTGACCTAAAATCAATTTTCATTTAATCTACTTTTTTTTGTTATTTATATTAATATATTCTATTGTATATAAATGAACGACCCCTATGTTGATACCATACTGGTAGATTGTAATAGGAAAGGAAGTGAGGAGTATAAAGTCCCCTCCGCACTTAATGATAATGCCGTTTTTACCTGTAGGCAAGGTTCGGGAATAAAATTAACTCCTGGAGATGAAGTATCGGTTCATTCTGCTTATGTGAATGAAAAGGGGAATACGGATAATATGGAGTTTAAAGGAACAAGACCCAGAGGGAGTAAAGGATATGACCTTGTTAAAACAAACTTATATTTATCTGGATATACCGAACAAGTGGAACCATTAGACCCACACGCAACAAGTTCTGCTGTTCCGTCAAGGAATAGAGGATACGGAGACCCGAGATGCCTTTATTATAATAATGAATATGGAGGATATCAGCAATCAACTTACATTAATCAATCACAACATTTTGAGGTAAAGGATAATGAAGTCAATTTCCAAATATCATTTTATAAGAATACGAATGGAGAAGGATATTATCATTTGCCAAGGCGATTTGATACTCCAATTCCAGGGCGACCAACTGCCCTTGAAATAGCAGGACAAGTATGGCGAGGGGCAAAAGACCCTCTTGAAGCATTCCCCGCTGAAGACCCTTGGTATTTCCTCTATACTGCCTTTGATGGTAATTCAATTGTGAATAGAGATGCGGCATCAGGGTATTTAACTAATTCAGATGTTGCTGGGAGATTTACTAAATATACCCCCGCCACGCCTAAATCTGGTAATGGACCCTATACGGGAGATAAAGGTGGATATGACCAATTTAATTTTGGGCGACCAAGAACTGATATTGATATTTATGGACAGGTAAAATCAGATTATGAGTTTTATGAATTGGGTGAGGCAAGAAATGTTGGTGGTTGGTGTAATGCTGACACTGGCAAGATGTATAAGCAAAAGAATGACAATAGTAGATATACCCTGTATGTCAAACAAAATACATATTGGTCAAAAACACAAAATAATTTCTCAGCACAAACTGGTGGAGGGGTAGAAGTTGATATGACAAATGCCGAAACAATTGGGTCTCGTAATCAAGCAGAGAGATTTTTTGGACATCCAGATGGTATTCCTGACCCAGCAGTTGTTGGTGAATGGTTGAGATATTATGATATTAAAAACATTAAGGTAGATGCGGGATATAATACCCCTGAGGAAGTGGCAGAACAAATTACCGACCAATTAAATAAAACACAAATTATTGAAACAACCAAGGCAGAATTGAGGGCAGGTGATGTTCATAAGGTTTCGGTAAAAATGGAAGGAGAATGTTTTAAACCATTTCATTCGGCAACACACGATACTGCGGGACAAGCACCGAGTGATAAATACTTTGCCTATTCGGGAGATGAAGTGTCGGTCGTGGATTGGGATTTAATAAAATATCAACAATCTTACCAAGTTATAGGAATTAAACGCCCTGAATTGTGGGATGCTGGGAGACAATGTTATTATGATAATCTACTTTATCCTGGGGAATTGACCACAAGTGGTCCGACAGATGTTTATCATACAAATAATCGTAGTTATTGGGGTATTCATCAAGACCATACAATTACGAAGGCAACTGGTCAATCGGGAAATGCTGTCATCGTCACGACAATTCCTTGGACGGAGGCAAATGTATTAAGGTTCAAGAAGTTCTTTGATGCCCAAGTTAAATACCCGGAATTATTTGATTATGATTTGAATATGCTTTCGGGGTCAAAACAAGTAATGACGATAAATGATAGTAGATATCTTCATATTAATATTGTAGATAGGGTCAATACGAGATTAGGTTCAGATAATTATGAACCCTTGGATGGTTCATATAAGGCATCAAGAGGGTCTTATCCAATTTTCTTTGATTATGATGAAAATATGAAGGATGTCCCTTATTCGGATGATTTATCACAAAATGGAACAAAATGCTTTGGGATTTTCCAGAGAATTACCAATTCAGCACACGCCCCAAATAATACAATTGGTTTCACTTGCTGGAATAAAAAGTTGGGTGATTATTTATTCCCAGGGGATGTATCAATATCAAGTAGTAGTTCAATTGGATATGACCTTCATTTCAATGCTTACGGGACTTCGGCAATATGTCTTCATAGTGGATATTTGAATGCGAATTATGATGGAAGGACTTTATATGCCCTCAATGATAATCGGGGACTTGCTCAGACATATACTCACAATTTGTATCCTTGGGTAAGAGATTTATATTGTGGAGCAAATCAGATTGAGTTAGCATTTGATAAAGGTAAGTTTGCTCTTCATCAACTCCACACCCCAGAATATATTGGTAATTCATTTGCCTCTGGTCAAACTGCTGATAATCCAGTTGTTGAAGAGGCAGAAACACAAGTTTATAAAATAAATAAAAGACTTGGAGCACAAAACTTTGCCCCTGATATGGTTCCTTATCAACCGACTATTAGTTCTAAAAATAACGCAGTTCATTCGGGTAAGATTGAGATTGCTAATTTTAATCATAATCTAAGTCCTTGGTCAGTTTATGATGCCAAATCTGGTATTTTTATTGAGGATTTCGGAATTGATAAAGATGATTGGGATAATTGCTTGTGGAAGTTCTTGGGATTTAGTTATGAGCAGTTTGACCTTTCAGAGCAACCATATGATAGGCAGACAAGGTTGAATGATTTAGTGAATGTTGAGGAGATAGGGGCAATTACGACGAATGCGAATATTACCCCTGGTGATATTCCAACCTATCCAAGAAATGTATATGGTGCCGAGCAATTTACTTCCCAATTACCGATGATAAATTACCCTTTATTTGAGGGAGATACTACAGCATTTGCCAATGCCAGTCCAATTCCAGAACTTCCAGCAATATCTGAAACTCAAACAAGTGTTCAGATTACTGCTGATGATTTGCCTATTAAGATGAAGAATGCTTATTATTTAATCAAGAGTGATATTGTTCAGGATACGAAATATATTGGTTTAGGAGGGAGCGACCAGATGGGATATGAAACGGGTCAAGCATTGCCTATTGTGGGAGTTGTTAATAAAGAAAATGGTTTTGGAGATTATTATTTCCAAGTAGATACTCAAATGGCATTCACAATTACCAAACCAACTACACTTGCCTCAATCACCACATCAATACACGACCCCGATATGTCTCTTGCCAGAGTTGATAATGATTGTGCCGTGATTTACAAAATAAAGAAGAATAACACTGGCAATTACAATATTGGCAGTGAGATGTTAAAAAAAGGAAAATCTAAATAAGGAATTATTATATTCTAAATAAAGTAAAGATGCTGACACAAGAGAATATTCTGGAAATCGTAAAGCGTTTAGGAGAAATGAGACCCGTTGAACCTGAACTCAGACACGAATTAAGGGCAATTGTGAAGTTTATTATTGACCATTCTAACGACCCTGATTGGACCCCAGTTGAAGACCCAGATGCTTCAAGTGATGAAGAAGGAAGTTGTGATGAAGAAGAGCACATCATTGACCGCTCAGACCCTAATTTTATTTCTATCAAATGATTTATTAATTCAATAGTTTTCTCTGATATGGTCGCCCCAAATCTAAAATCGCTGGTTTGCTCCAATCCGCCAAACCCCCCCTGAAAGACGCTCCTTACTCTGTATAACCCGCTGAGTTCTGTTGAAGCAGAACAAAGTATCCCTATCTATCCCATCTACCAGTTTCACCCAGTTTAGTTCCCACTCCACTTCCACAAGATGCCCCCCAAGGAGCACACGGCGCCGAGCGCCCTCATCAAGGAGGACACCCTCTACATCACCGACCCCAACATCAACCCGGACGAACTGATGAGGGCAATTCGTGAGGACCTCCCTCAGGATGTTCAAGACCGAATGAGCATCAACGATATGACCGGCACCTACGGCGACCTGTCCCACCTCCAAGGAGGAGGGGCAGTTGAAGACCTTGACGAACACCAGTTCCCGACTGAAGAAGAGAGACTTGGAGACGCCGTTGAGCGTGTCCAAGTTGAACAGGCACTTGATGCCACCCGCCGGGGCGATAACCCATTCGCCACGGGCGACCGCATCGGCAGTCGCCACGCCGATATTGAGGCACTTGGACCCCAATTCAACGACCCCTTTGACAAGACCCTCCTTCAGGGTTCAACTCAACTCGTCCGCAATGTCATCTCCGAGAGGGACCTGGAGGAGGAGGATATCCCAAGAACCAAGACCTCAGCAGGGACATTCAAGGACGGCAACGGCAAGATTTGCGCCCATTGTCTCTTTCACCCAGCAGATGAACACGATGTTGTCAAGGTAATGACCCAGCGGTGGGACAAGAAGGAGAAGAAGATGATTACCAGTATTGCCTTCCAAGAAGACGCAACCGAGAAGCAGAGAAAGGACTTCTTGGACTTCTTGACCAAGAACAAGGAGTGGATGGCGGATGGGCACTCCGAGAAGGACTTTATGAGGTGGTCTATCTACCTGAGTGAGTATGGTGTCCAGCAATTCAAGGCAATTCTTGACATCATCGGGGCACTCTCCAAGTCCCAATACGGACAGGCGTTCTACTTCGCACCCATTGATGTCAATTCGCATATGGCGATGATGGACGCCATTGGGTCTTCCGCAGATGATAACCCCTTCTGGAGGTGCCCTCTTCAGACCCAGGCACATATTGGGGAGTTCCAGTTCTACGACGAGAACAAGGACCCCGGGTTCCAGGCGTATCAACTGACTACCTATGAGAATGGTGGTCGTAAGATTTGGATGACCTGTGATGAGACGCATTTCCCTCCCTCATCTGGTGCCCAGTGGGTGAAGTCCATCAATTTCAGGGGGAAGATTGATGATGACCACTGGACAACCTTCACCGACGCCTTGGAGGGGTTGATTAAGGAAGTCCCGGGATTGCCCCTTCTTATTGACCCTCCTAAGGAGGACGAGCACGGGCGCAACTGGGTGGGCAAAATCCCGACCGCCGACATTCGGGAGGAGCAGATGAACAACCCGGCACTTCTTGATGACCCAATGAAGAACTGCTGTTGCTGTAGCAAGTCCTGGGATTGTGCTTACGGACACAACCCGCTCCCGTATATGAAGAAGGGCAGATGTTGCGACAAGTGTAATATGGAGAAGGTCATTCCTATGCGGAGGGCAATGATTGGACTGGGAGAAGTCGCAGTGCCTGAGGAGCAGATGCCTGAGTTGAAGGCACTTACGGAGATGATTAGTGGTCTCCAGCAGGACAATGTCCGCCTTCTGGCACGAGCGGATATGAACTACAAGGCGAACCTCAAGAGGATGAAGAAGACCCCTTCTCCCGAAATGTTCGCCCTCATCCAGAAGAAGGAGAGGGAGATTGAGGAGAGGGAGAAGAAGTGCCAGGAGGAGAGTGCTCGGTGGGATGAGGCATTCACTGAGGTCAAGGCAACAACTGCCGGTCTCAACCAGAAGGTCAAGGCGATGGACCTGAAGGCGAAGGCAGATGCCAAGATTGTCCAGAAGCACGAGAACCTGAAGAAGGAGGTTGCCAAGAAGGACGCCAAACTCGCCAATCTGGGCAAGTTTGAGACACTGGCAGAGGATTTCCCCCTGGAGTTCTGGAAGATGCGGATGACCCCGGTTCTTCCGGCAATTCAGAACCAGGGGTGCTTGTGGCAAGGTGCTCGGGGTGCTTTCGGGTTCAGGAACCAGGCGTGTCCAATCCACGACCAGAATGAGCGTCATATGCGGATGAAGGGGTGGGTTAAGGAGGACTATATGATTGCCCACCCGCCCAAGGCGGTGAAGTCCCCTCCCAAGAAGAAGAGGGCGAGTGTCAAGTGCCAGTGCTTGATTTGCGAGAGGATGTTCCCCAAGAACTCAATGGTGGATGTGAATGGGGACCTCCTATGTAAGAAGTGTGCTTAGTTAGGTCAGAGCGTCAGGGCAGATAGGATTAGAAAGTCATTAACACTTAATAACAATTAGAAATTATATCAACTACTCTTTACGCTACGCTCCGCCCTGACCCACTGACCCTTTCAGGGTCGG
>VMHT01113324.1_pt1 | contig 15647 bp, 36 predicted proteins | sample 4693611 | NCBI WGS metagenome assembly VMHT01 (sample SAMN12280063, study PRJNA550983) | marine metagenome | isolation source: seawater sampled from same location over 5 years 0.02-0.2 micron viral filtrate | place: USA: collected off the coast of southern California halfway between the port... ... | reverse complement strand
CGGGGTCAGGGTCGATGTCAAGAACGATAGCCATCCCTTTGCTCTTGCTCCAGTCGTCCATATGGGCAAGGTCCTTGTGAACCTCAACCAACTCGCCAACCTTGAGACTTCTTCTAATTACAGTCATTACGCCCCCTATAGTCCACAGGCTTTGAGGAAACGCTCGTTGTTAAAACGACCATTCTCTCGCTTGAACTCAACACACAGGTTGAGAGCTAACTCACGAAGAGCAGCATCATCACCCTCGGTGGTGTTCTTGGTTACTCGGATTGTGTTGGCGATAAGTTCAAAGTGCTTGCGTGTCATAGGATACTCCTTTTGTTTGTTTCCTTTCTTACTTACACCCATATTATACTACGGGTAGGCAAAGAAAGCAAGTATTTTCTCATTTATTAGTGCCTATAATAACGAGGACTTATAAAATAGTTTGAAATTAACCTGAATTGTCAATGTCAGCAGGGGCATCAATCAATCCCTGAATCCTTTCTTCTTCTGCAACAACACGCTTGGCAAGCTCGACCAAGACACGGGTGTGCCCTTCAGGGTTTCGGTCCATCCAAGGCTCATAGGCTTCAATAGCCTTCTTCAACTCTTCTAAACCGCCCACTTCGACCATTACTTTGCTTTTCATCCCTCACCTCTCTGAATTACTTTCACGTCACGCTTAGGAAGAATCTTTGTCTTCCCGCTATTCAAAAGAACTTGACACCACAAGTCATCTCGCTTGATAGCATCGCAGGGCTCCACTACCACACCCATCTCAGACCTAAAATCTGATAGACGAGCTTCAACCAAGTCGCCAACGTCTGGGTGTTCCCAGCCTTCCTCTGCTCCGAACATTTCAAAGTTATCGGACATAACGCTTCCTCCCTGCAAGTTCATACGCATAATCAACCCACTCTTCAACCGACAGCATATCAAGCCTGAATACCCCTGTGCCTGAAGTGCTCCACATAGCCGAGTCGCCACCAACGAAGACCCACTGCTTGACTGCACGGTCATACCAGAGGGAAATCCACTTCATCCGCTCATCCTGCTGGAGAATGGTTTCAATCTTTTTCTTGGTGACTTTCATAGGATACTCCTTTGTCTCTTTCTTACTTACACACATATTATACTACGGGCACACAAGGAATGCAAGTCTTTTTGCATTTATTAGTGCCTAAGATTACAGGGAGTTATAAAATAAATTAAAATAAATGAAGATAAAAGATTGATGCGACACCTAGAAGCAATGAGGTTATTGATAGCTCTATTAGGAATGGGTTTCTCATACTAATTAGACGAGAAGCTATCCTGTTTATTCAAAGATAAAACTGTGCTTCTGTCTTGATAACTGTGAGTTGTCCGGGGCTGTAAATCCTCACCCTGTTGGTGCCGACTTCCGCACATTGCCACCAGCCAACGTTGTATCCAAACTCATCTGGATTAGGTCCAAGCACTAGCAGGAGTCTGCTGTTGTATTGTACTAAATCACCTGCTTTCATTTCACTACCTCTAAGCTCGTGGGATGAAATCCCTCTGTCTTGCCAGAATTCAATAGCACATGTGCGATGGGTCCCAAGTTAATGGTGCCGATGCTTTTATAATGCAAGTCCTCCACCTCTTGAAAGCTCAAAACGACACCGAGACCACGAGGAACAATCTTCTCGTAGCTACCTGCGCCTCGCTTCTGGTTGATATCAACTAGGTCACCTACTTTCATTTATCTCTCCCCTTAAAGAACAAAAGCAGTGCAATAACCACCACAAAAGCAATATTATTAATAGTAATATAATCCACAATCACCTGCTCTCGTCGATTATTACTCGACCCGGATTATTAATCGTGTCTCTCGCACTCAGACCAAAGCTATCTGCAACGGCTGCAACTATTCTCTTCATCTGTGGGCTGTCGCCTGTTATCACAATGAAGGGCGTGTCGTATTCACAACAACAAGTCACCATCGTATCGGAAACCTCTTTGTATCTCATACCGTGCAAGTCAATCGCTCTCATTGATGACCTCAAGGGCATATTCGGGGAGCCATTCTATCTTGTTCTTGCCCCAATCAATCCTGAACATATTGGAGCCAATCTCAATAATCACTCCAACATAAGATTCATCGTGCTTGTATTTTACCAAATCACCTACTTTCATCTTTCACCTTGACTCTGCAAGCCTTTTTTGACTTGGCTTTCTTCTTGTTCTTGTGTACCCCTGCACCCCAACGGCGAAGACCTTTGAGACCAGCAAAAGGGTTTCTTTTCTTGTTCTTTCTCTTCCTCGCCATTAGAACACCTCACTAGTTAATATCCTCCTCAACAACCTTGAGCCATTGAGAATGGACAACCTTTGGCAATTCATCACCATCAAAAAGAACAGCAAAACAATCAAAAGCCCTGTTGCCTAAGACCTCACCAGTCGGGTCTATGTCAGATGCGGAGGCTTTACGAATTACTTTACCCAGTCGACCGTGGCAGGATAGTTTGGCATCTGGGTTTTGATTCTTTATAAAATAAGAATCCCAACACATCACAGTAGAGCCCGATTGTGGGATTACGAATTCGGTTTTAAACTCAAACATTCTTTCCTCCTGTGTTGTTCTGTTATAGTAATTATACATTAGACGAAACAATATTGCAAGTGGTTAATAAAAAAGTTCCCCCAAGTGAATGGGGGAACAGTGTAAGTAAAGAAAGAAAAGTTTTTTGTTCTACACCTCCTCAGTTTCTGGTTCAGACTTACCAGTCATCATCTTAACGAGATAAGAGCTAACAGCACCATCTTCAGTGTTGGACTGATGGAAGGCGATGGTGTTCTCGTTCAGACCTGAGCCAAGAACGGTCCAGAACTTCATCGCTACCTCAGAGGGGAGAGTGATAAAGTAGTTGGCGAGGTTCTGGATTTGCTCCTTTGGAAGAACCTCTGAGAAGATATCTTCGGCTTCCATCTTTTCCACAAGAGAATTGTGGTCATTAATGCCAAAGTCTTTGGTAAGTTCAACCTTACCCTCGACCAAGATATCCTCGACAGTCACAATCTTCTCATAATTGGAGAGGAAGTCGTTGAACGCAACAGCACCCTCGAAACCAATGAAGCCAGAAGCAAGGTGGAACATAACAGAAGTATCCACATCAGGACGGTTCAATTCAGCCTGTGAAATGCACTCATCGAAACGATGCCAAGACCGTCGAGAAGGATACACCTTGTTAGGCTCGAAGTCACCCTCGTGCTCCAAGTGATTACGGTTCTGGTTAATGAAATCCCAGATAATAGAGGACACATTTTCATTAGCCCAAGTGAGCCAGTCTTCGACAGTAGGCTCAACGTCGAACACAGTCCAGCGGTCAAGCTCGGCAGGGTCCATCTCACCCACTTGGTATTGCTCACCGTGTTCCCCACCATTGACGGCAGCGAAGATGAGTGTATCAGGGTGTAAATGATGACCATTCAACTTGCGAGAGTCAGTCAATTCAAAGATGCCTTGACGGACTTCGATTGTTGCTCGGTCGACCTCATCCAAGAAAAGGACGACAGGCTGGTCACAAGCGGTCTTGAACCAATCTGGTGGATTAAACGAAGTGGTGTTACCATCAGTAGAGGGAAGACCAACCAAGTCACCCTCGGTCATTTGAGAAGCACGACGCTCAACAACAGGGCGGTCAATGCTACCAGCAAACTGATAGACAACCTGCGATTTACCCACGCCGTGGCGACCACGGATAAGCACGGGCTTACGAACAGCCGTGACGTGAGGAACAACGTTGAGAAAGTTTTTAAAATCGATAGCCATAGTGTTTCTCCTTTTCTTTGTTACGCCCTTATTATAATATAATTAGCTCTTGAAGTCAACAGTTTTTTGCATTTTTATTCGCTTTAATATCATCGACTTAGCAAAAACTTTCAAAATACTTTTCAGTTTCTTTCATCCCAAGCACACCAGCGAAGTAAGCAAAGTGAGACATCTCGTAGTTTAAACCCCAAAGGTCCAAGTCTTTGCCTTCCGACTTGAACGGATTCACATTATCATAATGGCTCAAATTTCCACTCAGCCAGTAGTCTGGTGGATTAATGGCACCAACACCAACAGGACTAGCCATTTCCATCGAATGCTCCACTGCTTCAAGGTGTCTCTGATAAATGTCATCTCTCTGGTAAACTTCACCCATCATAGGTCGTGTGAGCATATGGGTTAGGTGTCGACTTCCAAGACGTCTCCTCTTTTCAACCGGCCAGTTTTTATAGTATTCATCATCAATCGGTCCCAGCCTCCTTAAGCGAACGCAATAGTTTGAACCATCACTAGCTGGATATATATTATCCCACTTGATGTCCTCGACCAACGCCAAGAGAGGATCTCGGTCCCTTAGTCTGAGACTGACGAGAGCACCTGCACCCAAGCCCATCACGCACATCTCTTCAAGCACCTTGCGGCGATAAGCAGAGCATATCCCTCTATATTTCTCTTGGATTGTTTGCTTTGTATGGCAGGTCTTAGCGTTGTGTCCCGGCTTGCGACAGAAACCACACTTGCGAGGAGTCCTCTTCCTAACCTCTCGTCGCTCCACCTTCACCGCCTCCCGCTTTGCCTCGTAAGAGTCCGGGTTCTCTTCAATATGTTTCTTTCTTTCAGGACAACTGGCTGCGTTGTGACCTTTTCCCCAACACCAATGACAGTAACGATTTGACATAGGATACTCCCTTCGTTAAAAGTTATAGATAGATTATAGGCGACAACCAATAAGAAGTCAACAACTTTTTACACAATCACAGTATTAAATCTTCTGTCGACCAAAGTATTTAGAAAATCAAATATCTTTTCAATCACGTAACCAGCACATCCAATACCAACCAGTTTAACAATTACACCCCAGAAAATCCAGAGTATTTTAAGAATAGTAATCATTTACCTCTCCTTCTCAATCAATGATGATAACCTTCTCACTAGTCGAGAAGTATGGTCGGTCGGCATAGTAACTCGTTGTCATCCACATACGCTGGCACTTACTAGGCTTTGGTTTAGGAGCCATCAGATCTGTAAGAATGATGTGACCATCGAAGTTATGCTTGTTGACATAATCAGTCGGTGCATCAAAATCAGTTCCACCAGACAAAACACGGTCCCACTTTTTGTTCTCACCCTTTTTCCAAGTATATACTTTATCCTCAAACACATCAGAGTCGAAAGGAACAACAGTGAATTCAGCATACTTGGCTAACTTATTAAGTTCATTGAAGAAAGCATTCAACATCTCATCTGATACAGAACCAGACTGGTCAATCGAGATTGCAATCTTTGCAGTTCTGCTGGTCTTCTTACCAGCGTGAATGTACGGATATCGCTTGTTAATATGCTTAATGCTAGATTGCTTCCTAGCTTTTTGACTAGTCTTGATAAAGTATCGGAGCACTTTTCGCCAATCAACCTTGCTAGCGATGCGAGACATAATATCTTTACGAACAGCATTGGAGATAGAACCCCAATTGCTACCCTCAGATGCCTCGGTTGCAGCTTTTTTAATATCATTTTTAAGGCGTTCCTTAGCGATATCAGCAGCAGCCTCGCCACCCTCAGACCAGCCGTCGTGGCTATCAAGCTGACCATTGGGATCCCCCTCTCCACCCTGCCCATCTCCACTGGATGGGTCGAAGTCGGGGTCTTGCTTCAACATTTCAAAATATGCCTCTGCGGAGAGATGTGATTCATAATCAGAAAACGGACCAATACCCGGTTTGCATACCCAATCAGGAAGGTTAGGAAGGTGAGAATTGATTGCAAGGTCAGCAGCAACATTCCAAGTCTTTTCGTTGGCTCCCTCTGGTTTACGAGAGGAAACGTGCAAGAAAACAAGATGATACAACTCGTGCTTCAAAACGTCTGCCAATTCGGGCTCAGTCAAAGTACCCATAAAGTCAGCATTGTAAAGCATTTCATAACGACTGGTATGTGGATTGACTCTCACACCAGCAGTGGGTATCGATTTGCTCTCACGCTTATCAACACGACGAGACAGAGCCGCAAAGAACGGCTCGTCCATCAGTAATCGGTGAACGTGAAGATTAAGGTCAAAAGTCATATCATCCTCCTTTGCTGTCATTATTATACGACAGTTCAGCATCAGGGTCAAGTCTTTTTTTACACTTTTTTATTATTTTTAGCTTTTTTTGATTGTCATAGCGATTCCAATCATTGATCTCTTCTAAAGTCCTACCACAGCCCGTGCATAGGTCTGAATCAAAATCATAAACACAGACATTGATGCACGGGGTGGAGGCTTTTATTCCCACTTGGTAGATTCTCCGAGGGCGAGTGCTAATTGTTTAGCTAGCTCTTCTCGGTCGGTCATACTGTGCATAGTAAAATTACCTGTGAAGAACTTCTCATTTAAATTGCCCCCCATATGGGAAAGCTCACTCATAACTGCACCCGTTGCAGCTTCAAATTCTTCTGGTGTACCTTTAAGGTGAAATTGCAACACCTCTTTTACACGTTCAGCGATTACCTTATTTAACTGCTCAATCATAATTCTCCTTTAATCATCAAGAAGGGAATATCCCCAGTAAAAAACAAATGCAGAAAGCAATAACAATATTGTTCCTTTTAGCATAACTTTCCTCCTATTATATCTTAGTTGGATAAGTATGTCAACCAAAAAGATTAAGAAAGTTTTTTTGATAGTTTCTTTAAGTTTCTCTCTTCCGCCAAAACAGGAGTAGAGTCACCAACAATAACAATCTTGTATCGTTTGTTCCCATTGCAAGAAGAAACAATTTCTTCAGTGGTAGAAATAACCATAGCCAAGTTTGATTTCACCCAGCCCAGACGTGGAGCATCAGGACCACTCAGGGTTTTTCTGATATGAACCATAGACCCTACTGGATACTTTGCTTCTGCTTCGTATCCATTGAGGACTTTGGTTGCGTATTTATTTTCACACAGTGATTTGTATTGTTTTAAAGATGGAATAAATTTATCGTTCAGAAGAATATCCTTGCTCCAAGTGTAGTAGCCACTTTGGAGGTAGTATTTAGCACAGATTTCGGCTTTATCTCTGAGGGACTTATCAGAATTCCAACGCTCTTTCCACTCAGTGCGTTCCTTAACAGCATCGATGGAGTATCGGTCGGCGATACGATGAGCCCACATAGTCTGCTTCTCTGTAAGATGCTTGCCGGAATTCAAACGTTCGCTGAGAGATAGCATAAAGTCTTTATCCCAGTCGGTAAGGTCGGTTCGCTTTAAGAGGCTTTCAACAATTTCTCTTTCGACAGTTATGACAGTCATGATACTCCCGTGCTTTGTTCATCTATTATTATACATAGATTAAAAACATAGTCAAGAGTTTTTTTCAGATAATATAAAAACTCTCCCGTAATCATTTGGAGCTAACCAGATATCCTTGAGGGGATACTTGATAAACCTCTCATAAGTAATTACCATCGGAGAGAGCTTTGGGCACTCGAACCAGCTTACGATAGCACAGTTCTTATCAATTTCCTGTGTCACTAAACCCAGTCCAAGATCGCTATTTTCGACTAGTGTGCCTAATTTCATAACGGATCGACTGCTGACCTACTGATTTTTGCCAGAACTTTTTGGTTCCAGACTTCTTCTTTCTTTGTGTCATAGAAGTATACTCTAGCTAGCGGAAAATTTGCAGCAAGAACTACCCCAATTGCATCCGAACGTTCTCCGTCAGTGTAATGAGATGGTATCATTCTCTTAACCAAATCGCCCTTCTCAACACGATTTTCAATTCCTGTTATACCTTTAGTTGCCACCTTGAATCTCTCCTTTCACTTCACTAATTACCTCAAAATATTCTGCGTGATACACAATGCCCTTGCCTAGCTTGCTGCCTCGAATTGGGGATAGGGTGACCCACATTTTTGCTTCATCGCCGCCAATGCCTGTTACTAATGCAATATCCCCTGTGGCTTTGTTTCTTACTAGATCACCTATTTGCATCCTTTTTTCCCGCTTTTTGAACTAGTTCAGCCCATATGGTTATCATAGTGCCATCCTTGGTTAAAATATCACATAAGTTATGTCTTTTGTCAATAAGGACTCCCAATCTCCACTCGGTCATCTCTCTGGTTCTGTGGTCGATCATCTTCCTATATCTAACCAAGTCACCAATTTTCATCAGAATCTTTGCTCTGGATGGTCAATAAGCCCAGCAGCTATTAAATCATTTGCCATCCTCTGGTAGGATCCTTGCAAACTATGTATCATCCCTGAGTCCAAGAGAAATTGAAAGAGGGCGATAACCTCATCTTCTACTAATTCTCCACTCTCGTAAGCTATAAGTTGTCCTGCGATTCCGATCTTATCCATCCTATCTCCTTTAATTAATTTTCATTACGTATAGCTGCTAGCCACCCAAAGATACCACCCAAGGCATACATCAGCAGGAGCAAGCCAAACAACTTCCAAAAAGTACCTTTTTTATCAGTCTGATGACAGCCACTAGCTGCTGGTATTACCTCGACCACCACCTCAGTTTCAAGCTCATCTTCCTCGAAAAGATCGGCAGGGTCGACTTGATAAGTTTCTGCTTTTTCTGCTGGATCTTCTAACGTTGGTTGAAGGACGTCATCTCCCTTGGAGTCATCGGCAATAATCACCACCTCGTCCAATTCTAATGGCTCGACCTCTTCTTCGATATCGTCGTCATACCAGAAGTCAGGGACGGATGGATAGCAATCGGGTGAGTTATCAACCAGACCGTCGCAGTTGTCATCAAAGTTATTGCACTCCTCTTCTGTTGGCTGTTGTGCGTCACACTCGTCGAATACGCCGTCGACGCAATAAGACAGACCTTTTCCACAAGCAGTAGAGCAGGATTGCGTTATATTTTCATCCACCAAGCCATCGCAGTCATTGTCCAAGTTGTCACATGTATACTCCACCTCTTCAACAGTGTCAGGTAACGCACATTCCCAATTACCTTTGGCACAAACAGGTATAGCTGCCGCACAAACACCTTCTGCTTCACAAATTCCATCCGGTGCTGCATTGCCCTCGTAACACTGGATATCTGCTGGAGGACCCCACTGCACGTCACCGAGCGTAATTGAGACTGAATCCCAACTATCAAACCAGAGAGCGTTATGATTTCTGAACGTTGCTCCAATATTAATATCTTCCATATGGACAAGCTGACTTTGAGGGGCTTGCACCACGATAAAGTATTCGTGGTATGCAGAGTCATTAGCAGTCGATCCATCTGTGGAAATGATTAGGTTCCAGACCATATCGTCGGCTCCACCTAACACAACCATCTCCCATTTAAATAAGGTAACGGAATACTGGGATGATACCTTGAACGAACTATTGACGTATCCTTTCGATTGGATATTGACCCCAGCCGTTGCATCAGCCAAGACACCAGCTTCTTTAAAGTCTCCCTTAATCCCAGCATTACCATTGGCATTGCCACCGGCGCTAGCATCATATCCAGCGGAGTAGGATTGTTCGATATTAATTGTCTTAACAGGTTCCCACTTATAATTTTGGAATGGGACAGACCAGTCCCATCTAATAGCGCCAGCTTCGCCGCTATTTTTCATTCTAACGTCGACGTGTTGTGCAGGTAGGATATCATACATAAACTCACCAAGCCAGTTGTCTTCTTGTGAGAGTTGCCAGTCATCGATAATGTTCGGAGAGGATTTGACTTTCAATACCATCACATAGAAATCGGATGATTTGGGGATGGATGACTCGAACCAATATATCTCAGCCACACCATCAACAGTGTTTCCAGTCTCCTCGTTTTCCGCACCAAAGAACAGAGTGTCCCCTTGCCAGAATCCGTAGCTTTGTGTATCCACATCGTCATAGATGCCAGCGTAAGGATCACCTCCCCAGATTTCTGTCCCTTCTTTCAGGATACGTGCGCCAACAAAAGATGTGTCTGTTGCACTAATGCCAGAGTCTATCTCTAAAGGAGGCATTCCTTGTTGGGCGTAAGCCGTTCCTATCATCAGGGCTAGCATTATGGGTATATATTTCATTTTAACTCCTTGTCTTCTTTGGATACATAGTTATTAATTAAGTCTAAATCTCTTTCATCGAACCAATCTCTTACAGGCTTACCTTGTTTTTTATCCACCCATAGAACCCTCGCTTCTATTTTCCAAGTACCCCTAACGTTCTGTACCAAGCCAACGTTGTTCTGTTCCCAAGGCCAAACAGGATCCTTGTGGCGCACTAGATCGCCTTCTTTGAACTTAGGTTGGTGGGGGTTGGTCATTTAAGTCCTTGTGTAGAAAAAATTTTGCGCCGAATTTCGGCGTGAGCTTTACTCATCCTCGTCCTCTACATCTACTGGGGGGAGGCGGTGTCCGTCGTCGCCAAGGAGGAACGGGAGGATGGCGAGTGCCATCAAAAACAAGCCTGTGCCGATAGATTCAAGCCACTTTGTGATTATTACAAAATCCACTATCAATTGCTCCATTCTCTCATATTAGCACTTCTTCGTTAAGAAGTTTCACTCCCTTACTGATTACAACGAGGTCATTCTCTGAAAATATCATATTAATTACCTTGCCGTTCTTACCTATCATCGAACAATAATATTCTTTCCGCTCTGAAAAATCAATCTTTTTTTCATTTTTCTTAAAGCCTATCTCTATCTCTCTGATGTATTGTTCTTTGCTGCTAACTAGTATCTCTCGCAAAACAATACCAATTGGACCGCTTGCAATGTCGCTGCCCAAATACACTAAGTCCCCAACTTCAATTTTTTGTTGGCTTCTTAATGATATCTCTAATTCCTTGGAGCCATTCTTCGACACTCACTGGTCCCTCTTTTCTGAACTTGCCGTAAGCCTTTACGGATTTCTTATACAGGGTGACCTCCTCCTCTTTGATCGTTTCCGAATTGCCATCATAAAGCCAATATACTGTCAGATACTTAATCCCCGTATACTTATCCTTTACAACTTCCGAAACCAACCCATAATCATTATCGAGAGAATAATAATTTCCTCTCTTGTAAACCATATCCCCGACGTCGATTATTCTGGACATCTATACCCCTTGTATATAGTAAATAGTTCTCAGGTGAGTTCAAACTCGATATCAATTCCATTCCTGAACCAGTATTGGAACGGAGAGCTAATGACTGGTCGCATCAAAACTTGATCATCCCAGTCGTTGAATGGTCCCTTATCCTTTGTGTTCACAAGAAGCATAAGATTGCCGTGTGTTTCGACCACTTCTCGGGCTTCTTGTGATAAGGGGCTAATTCTCACTGTTGTTTCGCCTTTCATCGCTTTTCTCCTTCAAAAACTGTGTTTTTTAGATATATCCTACAATTATCAACTTCAACTCGTGTAACGAATTCATCATCGACATATAGGGTTGCAACGCAACCATCCTCATATTTAACCGTCTCAAACATTGCAAATCTCTTCGAAACAAAGTCTCCACTGAAAGTCTCGCAAGAGCAAATAAAAAGTGAGAGGAGCAGTAAGGCTCCCCCCGCTTTAAGAAAAGAAAAAGGCTTTTTAGGGGACATTATTTTACTTCGATTGTGAAGGTTTCTGGTTCTTGTGGTTGTGGCTTGTCCACATTCACTTTGAGGATACCCTGATTATATTCAGCGGTAATGGCTTGGGCAGTAGTCCCTTCGGGTAGGGTCCAAGTCTTGGTGAAAGAGTGTGTTCCGAATTCGGTTTCCTTCTTGTCGCAAGACACAGAGAGTTTACCCTCCGATACTGCGATGTTAAAATCCTCTTTATCCAGACCCGGAGCAGCGATTGAAATAATATATTTATTGTCCTTATCGAATACCTTTGTATCGACAAAAGAACTTTTCTTTCTCGTTGTTGGGATTGTCACGCTCTCAAAGAACGGATCAAAGAGGGAGTCAAAAAGACTATGTGTTGGAAAATTGTTTGTGCGAATCATTGCGTTAATACTCATTGTATTATCTCCTTGTTGTTGGGGGAGTTTTTATCTCCCAGTAATTACAATATTAGTATATACGTATTATTTAATATGTCAAGGGCCTATCTTGAATATTTATCTTCAAGTCTTACAACATCATCAATCTCTGGTGTGCTGACCTCGGCTAGTTTCACATTTACAGTGGTGGCACAGAAGCGATGGACTGTTCCGGGCTTTACGTGGAAAGTTGAGCCGGGAGTCAGATAGGCTACTTTGAAATCCTCGTCTTCTGGCTTTCCTAGTTCAAGTTTTAGGATGCCTTCAACCACACAAATGGTCTCTTCCTTTACCTCATGGTATTGACGAGAGAGCATCTCACCTATGTTAATATATAAGAATTTTCCTAAATACTTATCTGTCTCTCCCCAAATCTCTTCTTTGCCCCAAGGCTTCTCAACTGTTCTCATTTGTCTCCTCTTCTTCCTCTTGTGCTGGTTTTGTGAGGACAGAGCCATCATCCCTGTAATGAACTTGCTCGCCGTCCTCGTAAGTAATAATAGTTTCATTGCCCGGATGTGGCTTGATGTGAACTGTGGCGAAGTCACTGATACTATCAAAGATCGCTATCGAGCCTCTTGGTGTAGGGTACAGCCAGTGGACAACACACTGCCCTGTCGCCAGAGTAATCCCCTCAATCACAATACCTGTTCCAGATACACCACTCTCATCGTTGATACGACAGACCGTGAATGTCCTGATGCCTTGGGCACACAGTTTAGCTGGCTTCTTTGGCTTTAGGTCGACCTCGACCTCTTGACCTTCTTCCTCTTGTGATTTTTCTTCTTTCAATTTTTCACTCATTAAATTGGCTCCATCGAAATGTGAAATTCATTTCTCAATCTATCTCTGAGTAGCTCGATGCTTTTACCTAGTGCCTTATAAGCCATATGTTCCACGCCTGAGATGCGGATTGATATTTCATTAGGATCCATACTCTCCAAAAAAGCTTGTGCCAAAATTCTCATCTGATTGCACATAGCTAAATAGTCACACAAAACATCAAATGATGCATCAGCCATTATACCGTTCTCTTCTCGTGCATAGTTTCTAATTAACACTTTAACCCTAACAGCTTCTTTCTCTAGAAGACGATCCCAGTTCTCCAAGAGTTGACCCCTCAATAATACACCATCTCTTTTGTTTTGTCTAGACATATTAACCGTGTAATACTTTTTTTGCTTTTAATGATTTATGTAATTTCTCTTCGATAGTCAAGAGAGAACCAACAACTGTGATATCTAAGCCTGCCTGACCCCTGTTGATGTGCAGCTTAGTAAAGCCTTGCCTTGGATCCATATCTTCATTGATAATCGTTGGGGCAAGTGTGCTCTCCTCTCGCATACAAACAACGTGATCTGGGTTGACATAGGTTTCTCGTAAGCAATACTTGGGCTTTATATTCCCATTGTCGCTATAGGTACCAGAGGTATATACCTCAACTAATTTAACCAACATTATTATTCACCTCTTCCTTGTTTATTTCATATATATCTAGTGTTCTAGCTAGCCATTTTTCACTTCGATACAAAACTTCGTGATAAGGTCCATCTTGCTCTCCAAGAACAACAACGTGGGTGGGTACTTTCACCCTGCACCACTCAACAACTGTGTCTCCAAAGTCATCCAACTTAATTAAAGTGGTATCTGATGGTGTCCAAGCTAAATCACCCTTCTTGAGCATTAGGATTCTCCAATTTTGTTTTCAGGTCTTGTGCTTTTTTTGCCTGAGCCTGCATATTGTTAATCATTTCTGTAAAGTCAACATCTGCCTCTGGTGGATGTGTATGCGCTGGTTCCGGCTGCTGCGGCTGAGTCGTGATGTTGATATAATTCCTGACTATGCCATTACAATCTTCAAGTAGCAGATCTGCCCTTGCTAGGCGTTCTCTAAATTGCTGGAGCCTTTCTAGAAAAACGATATAGTTTCTCTGCTCAAGCAAATTTGTTAATTCAATAAGGGGCTCTCCCATATAATGTGAAAGAGAGCTTGCAGACTTCCTAAAAAGTCGTTCTACCTCCTCTGGGATTTCATCTACAAAATGCAGCCTTGTCATCTGTACTTGTTGCTTTTCCATTATACCTCCACGATTGCGTAGTTAGTTGTAAGTAATGTTGAAGCCACACTTGCGGCACAGCGTAGGGCAGTCTTTGTTACCTTGCAAGGGTCAACAATCCCGGTCGCAAACATATCAACCATTTGATTTGTAGCAAAATCAATTCCCTCATCAGGATTGGAGTTTGTTTCGACAATGCTAACCAATAGATCAGCAGATTCACCTGCGTTTCTTGCCATATGTCTGATTGGTTCTCGAATAGCTTCCATAACAATTTGTGCTCCTAGAACTTGGTCGGGAGTTTCGAGTTGTAATTTGGTGTTTGCTGCTGCTCGAAGAAGAGCCACGCCACCACCCGCAACGATACCGTCGTGTTGTGCTGCTTTTACAGCCTCCAGTGCATCTTCAAGACGATGCTTCTTTTCAATCATCTCAACCTCTGTTGGGGCACCAACCTTAATCATAGCAATACCACTCGCAAGTCTAGTAATCCTTTCTTGAGTACGTTCACCTGCGTGTAAGTCCTCTGTAGTCGTAATTTCTTCTTTGAGGTTTTCAATTAGCTCATCAATCAATTCATCATCTCCATTGCCGTCTACTATTGTAGTCATATTGTTGGTAATGTCAACTGTTTTCGACGTTCCAAGAGATTTTAATGTTACATCCTTAATATTATTGCCACTTTCTTTTGAGTAGAATGTAGCCCCAACTGAGATTGCCAAGTCTTTGAGAAGATTTCTTCGCTCTTCGCCATAGAAAGGAGCCTTTACTGCTGCTACTTTCATTGTGCCTCGGACGGCATTCATAATCAACGCTGCAAGTGCCTGTTCTTCAACAGAGTCTGCGACAATCAAGAAGGGTCTGCTTTCTCTTGCTGCGATTTCAAGGGCTGGTAAGACGTCATCAACTGCTGTAATTTTCTCATCTGTGACGAGGATAAGAGCGTTTTCGTATTTAACTGCGCCTCTACGGTCATCGGTGACGAATCGTGGCGATAAATAGCCGGAGCCGAACCTAAACCCCTCCACAACGTCCAAACTCGTATCAACTGAACGTGCTTCTTCAATGATGATTGCCCCATCTTTTCCTGCTTGGTCGACAGCCATGGCAATCATAGAGCCGATGGTCTTGTCTCCGTTAGCAGAGATGGTTGCAATATCTTTAATATCATCCAAGGAAGAGATTGGACGTGAGATAGCATCAAGTTGTTCGGACATCTCCTCAACACAAGCATCAATCCCTCGCTTCAACTCGATGGGGTTTGCTCCTGCTGTGATGTGCTTGATAGCTTCTTTATAGATTGCTCTCGACAAAACAGTGGCGGTTGTGGTTCCGTCTCCTGCGTTATCGTTTGTTTGTTCGGATGCTTGCTTCAAGATTTCAACAGCAGCATTTTGGAATTCATCTTCCAACTGAACAAACTTTGCGACGGTCACTCCGTCCTTGGTTACGAAAGGTCGCTTGCCTTTCTGGTGGATGATGACGTTGCGTCCTCGTGGTCCGAGTGTTGATGCTACGTTATCAGCCAGTATATCAATGCCCTCGATCAACTTCTGTTGGAGGGAAGAACTATTATCATATTTTTTGGTCATATTTACCTCGTCGATTGGTTAGGTCTAATATATATCATTGTGGTGGGTTTGTCAAGGGAT
>VMHT01206423.1_pt1 | contig 15653 bp, 23 predicted proteins | sample 4693611 | NCBI WGS metagenome assembly VMHT01 (sample SAMN12280063, study PRJNA550983) | marine metagenome | isolation source: seawater sampled from same location over 5 years 0.02-0.2 micron viral filtrate | place: USA: collected off the coast of southern California halfway between the port... ... | reverse complement strand
TCGCTTCGTGCATACGAGGTTGTTGTTACTGAAGACTATGCAGTCTTTGAAGTTGATGACACTAAGGGTGCGGCTGCTCGTTACGAAATTGGCGATCCAACTACAAGTGCGTAGTAGGTAATTCAAGGGGGTTTTCATAATGGTTTCTAGGCAAAGTAGAATTGAAATGTCTGTAGGTGGGGTAAAAAAAATCTCCCTATGGAAGATGGCAATGATTGAAGGAGAAGAAGTTTGGGAAGAACATCCTAATCTTCCAAAAAGTTTCCTTCAGGTCTATTTGAATAGAGGCTTTGTTGAAAGCCCCCCTGAACCTAAAGCTAAACTTGAGCCTAAACTTGAGCCTAAAGTAGAAGAAAAGGTTGAAACCTTTGCTGAAGCTATAGCATCAGGTAAGCTAGACACAGATGTCCGTATAAAGAAAAAAATAGGGCAATCTAAAAAGGTGTAAAGATAGACCGAGCCTTTAACATCGGACTATCGCAGGGCTTAGAACCTGTACAAATTTATCCCAAGGAGGGATACTAAAATGGCATTTCCAACCGTAGTATCTGGTTCGTCCGGGTACGACAAGACCGCCACTACAACTCAGAAGCATCGTCTTGGGACAAAGATGGCGTTTTCTGATGGGCGAGTTTTTTACTACTCTTATGCAGCAGAAGCTATTACTGCTGGCAAGTTAACAATGGGGTCACAAACAGCATCTGACCACATCAAAGATCTTGCTGTTGTATCTGGAGCCGCTGGTTCAAATCAAATTGTACTAACCAACGGTGGATCTACTGCTATCACAGGCAGCGGTAAGTACACAGGAAACTTTGGCACTCGTGGTGACTATGTAGATGGCTACGTTTTTATTAACGACGTAACTGGTGAAGGTCAGATTTTCCAAATCGCAGACCATAGTACAGCAGCAACTGGTGCTGCTTTGACCATTGATCTTTACGACAATGACACTGTTCAGACTGCGCTAACCACTTCTTCACAGGCAGGTATTCACAAGCCTGTTGGACATTCTGTAGAAGTTTGGGACGCAGATGACATTGATGGTCCAGCTTTGGGAGTACCAACTCACGACATTGCTTCAGGTGAATACTTTTGGAACCAGACCGCAGGACCCGCAGCCGTATTGACTGCTGGAACTCTTGTCCTTGGGAACGAAGCGTTTAGTTCGACCGATGGTGCTGCTGGTCCTTCAGCTTCTGACAACTCAGCAGAATGCAAAGTAGGCACAGTATTAGCTGCTGGTGCAAACACTGAATACTCTTTGATTGATCTTTCGATCAGGGCGTAAATTTAGAGAGGGTTAACTTGGCGAAGCAACAAATATGGCTGCCTGTGTCCGCAGGTAGAAAAGCTGGGCATCGTCAGGTTAACCTCTCTAGAGATGTTGAACGTGTGATCGGACAACCGTCCGAAGAAACCTTTGATGTTGGGTATGGAAAGAATGTTTACATACCCGGAGCATCAAGACTTGAAGGACATCAGTTACAAGAACTCCTTCACAAAGAACGAGAAGTTGCAGCGCAAGAGGCACAGGCTTTTGCAAAGCAACAAGCAACCCATCCGGTTAGCAAAGAAAAACTAGATGACCTAAAAGGTGGTCTAAGATCTTTAGCTGACTGGCGTAGAAAGCGCAGAGCAAGCAAGTAGGTACATCGTGGCTGCATTTCAAAGCAGGACTAGAGAGCAGATCAGGCGATCTATTGCGTCGAACTTAGATCAATCGCCAGCCAGTTCCGCAAGTGGCAATGGAAGTACAACAACCCTTGTCGATGCTAATTACTTAGGTGGAGATGACGAGTTCAACGGTGGTTGGCTTGTGTTCACCTCTGGTACTAACGATGGTCTTATCCGTCGTGTAACGGACTACGTTAGTTCATCCGGTACATTCACCTTCAAGCCAGCCGCTACTGCGTCTACGGCTACCTCAGACACCTACGAATACTGGCGCGCTGAGTATCCACCTGAACGAATCCACGAGTTTATCAATCAAGCTATAACTCAGAGGACTCCTCGTGGGCTTGTTATCAACGAAGATATTTCTAACCACGGTCATATAAGGGACAGTCGTTACGACATCCCTACAGCAATGACAGCAATCTCGCAGGTAGATTACCGCCACCACTACTCTGGTGAGCAGATTCAAGACGCTAACATTGTTTGGACAGAGCAGGTTGATGGTGATGTAACCATGACCAAAGACTCTGAAGATTTCAAAGCAAACAATGCGTCTTCTCGCCTGTACATAAGTGGCTCTGTTTCTTCTGGGGATATCCTTGCATCACATGCTATTGGGTCTAAAGATCTCAGGAAGTATGATGCCATTGAGTTCTGGATAAAATCTTCTACGGCTACAACAGCAGGCAATATAACTCTGTGCCTAAGTAGTGCTGCGGATCTTGGCACAATAAAAGAAACTCTTGCTGTGCCTGCTTTAGCTGCAAGAACGTGGACGTACTGTCGTGTCTCGCTAGCTAATCCCGAAGAAGACAATGCAATTATTTCTGTCGGATTGAAGTACGCAACGACTGGTGCTAGGTATGTCTGGATCAATGACATCAAAGCTGTCGAAACAGAGTCTGCTGTATACAACAGGTTGTGGGCTGGTACTTATCGAGTAGATAGAGAAGCTAGAAAAGTTTTCTTATCTGAGTCGGCTAGAAAAGAAGTTGGCTACAGCTTAGTGCGGCTCATTGGGTACAACCTTCCGTCACTACTAAGCAGTGACTCTACTACTTGTGAAATAGATCCTGACTTAGTGGCTGCGCGCGCCACGAGCAAAGCTTTGTTTAGTCTTGCTAGGGGGCGCACAACAGACCCTGATGACAATGACCGAAGGGCTGCGTACTTTGAAGGAATAGCTGCTCAAGCAGAGCGTTCCCTTCCTGCGCTTAGACCCGGAACAAAGATGGTGGACTAATGGCATCTGTTATTGGGAAGAATGAAATACTTCTGAATAGCGAGCGGTATCAAATCTCTGGTCCAGTTCGTAAGACCCTTGTAAGTATTGCAGCCCCAAGGTTCACCATTGGCGACACTCAACGGGGGGCAGACCCAAGGGCTTCTATCCTTACACAGAACGACTTCCGTGGCGGTATAGGCTGGAACAGAGGGCTAGACCCTTCTACGGCTGACAGGGTTTGGTGGTCTGACTGTCAGACTAGGTTCAAAGGACATCTTCTTTTACCTAGAAAATCCAACGCAGCTACAACACAGGCTGTTGGAACTATCAAGTCGATTACCGAATTTACTGTCGGGGCTAGTACAGATGTGTACGTTGTTCATTCCGACAACAAGGTTTACAAATATCTAAACGCTAGTGATGCGTGGTCTTCTAGCCTAGACACTTTATCTGGTCCAACAAAAGAAACCATTGTTTTTAGGGATACCACAGCTAACTACATGATCTTTGCCAGAGGAGCGTCTGGTTACACCTATACGACTGATGCCTCTACGTTTACAGACATGGATGCTAGTAGTGGAGCAGCAAGAAATGTCGAATACTTTACTGTTTGGCATGGTCAGTTATGGGGTATAGATAACGAAGGAGTTCTAAAACAATGGGCTTCTGGACCAACTGCTAACCCTACAGAGAAAGCTGCTTTACCGCTTCCAGATGGCTACGTTACGTCTTTGTTTATATACAGAGATGCAGCGGGTTCTCCAATTATTTACGCAGGCACAAAGGTAGGGCTTTGGGCTTACGATGAAACCAATAACCGTTGGGAAGAAACAGAACTAAGGCTCCCGTTTCACACCAACTCTGGTAAGGGAACAGTTGTTTGGCGGGACGCTGTGTACTTCCCTGCTGGCAACGCTATCTATAAGTACCAGACAGGCTCTAACACAGCAGTAGTAAGCCTTGTTGGGTTTGACAGAGATCACGGCATTCCTGAAGCCTATGCAGGGCAGGTTATAAAGCTAATCGGAACTCACAACGACTTGCTTGCATTTGTAAATGCAGACATAGATACAAGTTATACCGTCTTTGCCACAGGCAGGCAGGCTTCTGGTATGGGAGGAGCCTCGCCTGTTGTTTCTGGAACAGGAGCATCAGCTATCTTGGGCTTCAATGATGTGGCTTGGGAAGTAAAGTGGACTGGTACAAACAATACAGGGCTTGAAGCTGCTCACGTAGGTAGTGCTTACAACGAGTACCGGATGTGGTTTGGTGTTGGGGCTGGTCTTTACTGGACAGCACTCTCGCCAGATGTAATAAACCCTGATGAGATTTCAACATTCCAGTACGACAGCAGTGGGTCGATGGAGACACCTTGGTTCGACGGTGGTGATGCTGCTGGTAACAAGACAGCTATTTCTTTACGAGCCGTTACGTCAAGTTGTTCTTCTGGTGTAAACATTCAAATTCAGTACGCTACAGACTTCAACGAGTCGTATACGTCACTTGGAACTATTACATCTAATGGCACAACAACTTACGATTTTGCTTCTAAAGCTGGAGTAGAGTTTGCTTCTATCAAGTTCAAAGCAACCCTGACCAGTAACAGTACCTTATCTAGCCCTGACCTCAACCTGATAGAACTAAGGTGGAGGGAAAAGATCCCGCCTAAGTTTGGGTTCAGTGTGACTATAGATGCTGCTAAAACATTTAGAGGTCAAACGCCCAAGCAGATTTTAGATAACATAACAACTGTTATTAACACCAACACACTTGTTCCGTTTACATATAAAGACAACGACTCTGACAGGTCTTACTATGTGGATCTGATAAGTGCTTCGGGGTTTGAATTTACAGGTTTAGACGAGAGAGGTCAGCTACAAATTCAGTTGGTTGAAACGTAATGGCTGAGAGCATTGAAACGATTGTCACTCCTGAATGGTGGACAGGGAGTGGTCCTGAGTATCTATGCTGGCAAGCATTACTAAAGCTAGGTCTGAAGCCTAATATAGATTTTTCTTACCAGTCTCAAATGGCTGGGGGTAGGCAAGACAAAGGTGGGAGGGTTATAGACTTTGAAATTTATAATCCCCCAAACATTTCGATAAACGTGCAGGGTGTCTTTTTTCACTACGAAAAAGGTGCAGCGGTTAGGCAGTCAGATATTCTTACGAGAGAGTATTTAGCGACATTGGGAATAAAACTAATCTTTGTAGACGAAGATGATTTGATAGATAATGCGAGAGCAATCGTCGGGGATGCCCTTGCGGGAATAGACCGATCAAGGTTTGGCAGGTAACTAATTATGGCTCTGACACTAACAGGATTTGTATACGACAACGCTGGCAATGCCATTTCAGGCGCAACAGTTCAGGGCTATGTTAGTGCTGACGCAGCGTCAGCCACTGCTGAAGATTCGGTTACTACCGACTCTAATGGTAAGTGGGCTATCACTACGTCAACGGCTTCCAGAATCCCAATGGATGTCAAGATCACTTACGGGTCTAACGTCCGGTGGATCAAGGCTGGGGACAAGCTAAACGTCACCGACATGACTGTTACAGGAACGCTAACTGTTGGTGAAGATGACTCAGGGTTTGACGTTAAATTATATGGAGCAACCTCTGGCAGCTTTATGTTTTGGGACGAGTCTGAAGATGCTCTTAAGCTAACGGACACCACTCTCCTGAAGATTGGTGATGGCTCGGACATGACCCTCTATCACAATGGGTCTGACTCTTACATCACCAATGCCACTGGCGCGCTAAGAATAGCAACCGAAAACAGTGGCATTGCTGTAACCATTGGTCACACTACCTCAGAGGTAACCATTGCAGACAACCTGACAGTTACAGGAACCCTAACACTTGGTTCTGGGGCAGAACTTAGTGAAGCTGAACTGGAGATGCTTGACGGTATTACTGCCGGAACTGCTGCCGCTTCAAAAGCCCTTGTCTTAGATGCCAACAAAGACATAGGAACTATCCGAAATCTAACTATAGACGGTACGTTATCTGACGGTAATTACACCTTCGATACAAGCGGTAATGTTTCCGGTCTTGGCACAGTAGCTTCAGGGGCTATTACAACATCTGGTGTCCTTGATATAACTGACGCTACCGATGCCACTGACGCTACCGGGGACACTGGTGCGCTTCGTACTGAAGGTGGAGCGAGTATCGCCAAGAAGTTGTACGTCGGTACTGACTTGTCTGTAGGCGGCAATCTAACCATTAGCGGAACCACAACAACTGTTGATACGACCAACACACTTGTCACAGACAATTTGCTAGAACTAAACAGCGGGGCAACTAGTAACGCAAACGACTCAGGAATTATTATTGAGCGTGGCTCTACGGGCAACAACGCAATCCTTATGTGGGATGAAAGTGCTGATGTCTTTACGGTTGGAACGACTACTGCAACCGCAGATTCCACAGGAAACTTAGCCAACTTTGCTGCTGCTCCCTTTACCGCAGCGGCTATCGTAGGCACGACGATTGACGCAGCAACTAACTTTACTATTGGAGATACAGTTGTAACTGATGGTGTTATTACTGACACATCAGGGTTATCTATCGCCGCTACTGTTTCGCTAGGTTCTAATACTCTCAGCACATCAGGTGTTATTACTGCGGGCGGGTTCACCATTGGTAGTGCAGCTATTCTTGAAGCTGAGTTGGAAATACTTGATGGAGCCTCAGTATCTACTGATGAACTAAACCTGCTAGACGGTGATACTTCGGTAGGCGGCTCGATCACACTGGCTGATGCTGACGGTTTCGTTGTCAATGATGACGGGGTAATGAAAACTATCCCTGCCTCAGACATAAATACATATGTTGGCGACAGTGACACAACTTACTCTGCTGGTGACGGTCTTGGTTTATCGGGTACAACTTTTTCTACCGACCTAAAAGCTAATGGTGGTTTAGAAATACAAAGCGCAGAGCTATCTGTTGCTCAAGGTATTTCTCAACACGACGTACCGCAGTTTGCAGCTAGTGTTGCAGATGATGATTTCTTACGAATAGACGGGACATCTGTAGAAGGACTGAGTGCAGCCGAAGTTGCTGCTGCTATTGAAGCCAACATTGATGCGGTAGGCACGATTGCTTCCGGTACGTGGCAGGGAACTGCTATAGCTGCTGACTATATAGCACAAGGTACAACCAGCGCAAAGGGCGCACTTGAAATAGCTACGACAGCAGAGATAAATACATCTACTGATGCAGCAAGGGCTATGACTCCTGATCTGTACGCTGCTTCCAACTATGGAATCCGATACGTTCAAATCATGGCTGTTGCAGCAGCAACAGACCTAACCGTTGCTGACGGACTTGCCTTCTTCCACGTTCCAGCAGGGCTAGACGGAATGGACTTAGTTGAAGTTCACGCAGAAGTATTTACTGCGCCAGCAGGGTCAACGGCAACCTTTGAAATATCTCTAAACGGTGCGTCTACCCAGATGCTTTCGACAAACATAACGATAGACGCTAGTGAGACAGGCTCAGATACAGCAGCCACCGCAGCAGTTATCAATACAAGCACAGATGATGTTGATACTAACGACCTAATACAAATCAACTGCACACAAATTGGCTCTAGCACAGCGGGTGCAGGTTTACTTGTGACAATGGGCTTCAGGATTCCATAAGGGAAACAAATGGCAACTATAACCGGAACGATAACCCAGAACGGTGAAACCGTAGGTGCTGGCTGGACGCTGGTACACGGTGACTCTGGCTCTGGCATCAAGACAACGGACAGCAGTGGACAGTTCACATGGGACGATGTAGCTAACAACTTCAAGGCTGTGCTGACCTACGTTATCCTTGATGCATCTGGCACAACAAAAACAGGTGGCGCAGGTCGGCTTATAGTTGCGGGTGGCAGTCACACATTTGAGGTCTAAATGCTTGGTGTACCAACAACGACCATAGCTAAATCAACGCTAGGGAGTGCTTCTGTTGATACGACTCTTTCAGTTGATACATCTCTGCTGTCATTTACAGCGCGTCATTTAGTTATTCGTGTCAACGCACAACACAATTCTACAAATGGTGAACTGCATTTACGTTTTAATTCGGATACTGGAAGTAACTACAACTATCAGTCAATTCAAGGAACAGATACAGCGGAAGCCTTTACCCATGAAACAGGCGAATCTTCTATAAGGATTTGCAAATTAGATGATGAGTCTAATGAGTTTGGTGGAGGAGAATGGATTGTTCCAGATGCTTTTACTACGAACTCCGACAAGAATGTTTTAGGTATCGGAGGAGTTGACCATGGCAACGGTATATATTTAACAGTAGGTCGATGGGCTGACACATCGGCAATTACAAGTGTTACATTCAGGGCTGCTGATGGTACTGGACTTGCTGCTAATTCTTATGTTGAGTTAGCTGTTGTTGATGAGTCCTTCAATATCAACGAAACGATTCTTGGTAGTGCAGGTGCTTTAGACAAAGACAGCATCTCTGCTGCTGACGGAGACTTAGTAGTAATTGGAAACCTGAGAGGCGCACGTTCTGCCAGCACAGAAGAAGTAATTATTCAGTTAAATGCTGACACAACTGAAGGCAACTATAAACGGCAACGTCTAAACGGGCATCAAGCAGAAGTCGCTGCGTTTGCTAGTAGTACAAATGTTATAGGGCATACTTCAGCAGCTAGCTTGAGCGATGCGAATGTGTTTAGCGCGCTTGTAGCACAAATACCTAACTTTTCAGATACAACAACTTCCACAGACAGAGTGATAGGAGGGTTATGCGGAGGTCATTTTGCTAGTGATAGTGCTGAAATTGCAGCAAGTATGGTTCGTCGTAATAACACTGATGCTGTAACAAGAGTAACTGTTGCTGGAAAAAACACAGCCAACTTTGCAGCTAAGTCAATGCTGTCGATATATGCCGTTCCCAAAGAGCAAATTACCCGAACTGAATTAACAGGGAATGCATCTTCTATTGCATTTACAGACATTCCTCAAACATACGACCACCTTGAAGTTACTGCATTTATTCGTGATGATAGGGGGTCTAGTGCAACATCAGATGACATATTGATGAGCCTGACTCCTGTTGGCGGGTCGAATGACACAACAGATTCAAATTACGATACTCAATTATTTCAAGGTTCAGGTAGCACCGATACTGCTACAAGTTCTGGAAGTGACAGAACAGTCGGAAATATCCCTGCTGCTAGTGAAACAGCGGATGTCTTTGGAATGGTCACAATAACGCTTCAAAACTACAGGCTGACTAACAGTCACAAACATTCAATATCTACTTCTTTTCGGGGTGACTCAGCAACTGGTGTATATTTGAGGTCTAATAGATGGGAGAACACCGCTGCGATTGAAGCAATCACGCTTACTCCTAGTGCTGGGTCAAACTTTGTTGCTGGTACAGTAGTTGAACTACGTGGTATCAGCGCAGATATTCCATCAGTAAGTTTTATTCCCGAAGTAAGAATGTTCTAAACTAGAGGGCAACATGACAACAGAGAACAACATCACTATCACCATGCAGGACGTTGACGTAGTACGTGCGTTGAACCCTGCCTTTGCAGATCAGCTAACTATTGCTGCGGTGGCTCGCATAAGAGCAGAGAACACTCAGCGTATTGAAGCTGAAGCTGTTGAAAAGAAATCAGCGAAGAAGTAATGGTTCAAATCCCAGAGTATCCCGACCTTACGCACAAGACGGGAAGAAGAACGCAGCTAACACCCTTTGTTTACAAGGCAATTATTGAGGCAATAAACCAAGGTAATTGGCAATCAACAGCAGCCCGATCTGTTGGTATAGAGCCACGTACTGTGAGTCGATGGGTTCAAATAGGTCGTGGGGATCACCCAACAAAAAAAGCGGTTGAGCCTTTCATAAGTTTTGCTAATGAAATTGAAAATGCGTTAGCAAAAGCTGAACAAAGTTTAGTGAAAGATCTTCGTAGTGAAGAAGACTGGCGAGCCAAGGCGTGGCTGTTAGAGCGTGGTCCATCAAGAGATCGTTGGTCGCAGAATGTTACAATCTCTGCACAGCTAGCACCTGCTACGTCTATCTTAGATGCATTGCGGAGCAGGTCTGCTGCGATAGAAGAGGGTGATGAAATACAACCTTTACAGGTGGCAGCACCAGTAGAAAAGGAAAGTTCAGATGCCTAAAGTTGGCAAGAAGAAATTCCCGTACACCCCGAAGGGTAAAGCGGCTGCAAAAAAAGCAGCTAAACGCACAGGTATGAAGGCTAAGTCTAGGAAGAAAAGCCGCTACTAATGGCTGCTGATTCAAGGCTGAAGCGGATTGGCGTATCGGGTTACAACAAACCTAAACGCACTCCTAACCACCCAAAGAAGTCTCACGTTGTTGTGGCTAAATCTGGTGGCAAGGTAAAGACGATTCGCTTTGGTCAGCAAGGTGTGTCTGGTGCAGGAAAAAGTCCTAAGAGTTCTTCTCAAAAAGCGCGCCGTAAGTCTTTCAAAGCTAGACACGCTAAGAACATTGCCAGAGGACCAATGTCTGCTGCGTACTGGGCAAATAAGGTGAAGTGGTAATGGCAGGTATTATTCACGGAAAAATAACAACACCAGATTTTGTTGATGAAGTTCGTAAACCAGTTCCGTTTGTTACCGAACCAACTCCTATCAAATCTATATGGATACAAGTCCCTGTTGAAAACGCTGGGGCAGTCCATGTTGGTGGGGTGCAAGTATCGTTTGGTAACTCTCCTGCTATAGTAAAAGGGTCATCAAAAGAATTTATCTTTAAACATGATGCTAAAGAATCACCCGGAGATCTTTCGGATTTCTATGCATTATTTAGACATGGTGATGACGAGTTAGAGTTTTTAGCAATAACTACTTAGAGGGAAAATATGGAAGAAGTAAAACCAGAGCAAGAGGAAAATGTTGTTCAAGAAGATGCTGTCGCTGTTGATGCGACTGCTACCAAGCCCAAGAAGGTGGCTGCAAAAAAGAGCAGTAAGAAAAAGGCTACGGGCAAACGCAAGACTACGACTGCTAAGAGCAAACGACCCAAGACCGCTACAAGACCAAGCGCACCGCCACCTCCTCCGCTAACCCTTGATGAACTCAAGCAGCAGGGCAGAGAAGCCAAGCAGGAAGTAATAAATGCAGTCGTTGAGCCTGCTGTAGAAGCTGTTGGTTCTTTATCTCAAACCATCAGAGACACTATTGGTGGCGCACTTGCAGGAATACTCAGTCGTAAGAGGCGTGGCTAAATGCACCCGCTAGGTTGGATGTTCAAATACTTCATCGGTTCAATCGTTGGAGCAGCTACTGTTGTTCAAGCCTTGAAGATCGCTCGCTTTGAATTAGGTAACACTGTTGAGGGATTAATATTTCGTCTTGGTGTTCACGACGATAAACACGAGAGGGATGATGGGTAGTTTTGATAGTTCAATTACTTCTGTACGCAGGAATGTTTCCGGTAAGATAAATAAGTTAGGTGTTCTCAACATAGGGAACATCAAAAAGAAATAAGAGGGCAACATGCCAAACGATCCAATCATAATCGGCATCGCAGTGCTGGCAATAGCTATTCTCGGCTACACAGCAATCAGCGGAATGATGAACGGTACGAAGAGTAGTAAAGACAAGACCGACAAAGGCGCATAGCTTTTGAGTCTCTCCGCTTACGAGCGGGGGTATAAGTTCGGTCAGCGGTTTCGGAACACTGTATTCCTGTGCATTTTGGCATGGAGTATCGGGGCAGGTGCTACCTTTTGGTGGCATCCAGAGGTGTTCGCTTTCCTGCTAGCCCCCGCAGAAGACAAGCTATCCCCTTTTGAGGGAGGCTTACCTATCTTCACAGGCGTACCCGATATGTTCGGGGCTACCCTGAGTCTATCCATGAAGGGCGGGCAGGTTGTAGCACTGCCTGTGTTAATAGTCGGCATACTCAGTATGCTCAGACCGCTAGTCCCACGACGCTTTTGGCTATTCATAACAACGTACACAGCATTGTCTGTTGGCATGTTTGCTCTAGGTGCATCATTTGTTTTCTTCGTGATGATGCCAGTGTCTCTAAGTTTCTTGCTCACGTTCGGAGCAGGGGTTGCTGTCCCTGTAATCCTGCTCGATCAGTACATGGCTCTGTTGCTGTCGCTAATTTTCTGGATAGGTGTGTCGTTTGAACTACCTATCGTTATGCAACTGCTCGCTAGGTTTAGGGTTGTCTCTTATGCAAGGGCTAGTACGTTACGCAAGTGGATTATCCCAACATCGTTTATATTTGCAGCCCTTATAACTCCGTCGCTTGATGGGACTCTTACTCTCCTTGTCGCCATACCTATGCTCCTGCTCTATGAAATAGGGCTGGTTGCTAGTTGGCTTACGCACAGAGAAGAAGGGAACTACTTTGCTGACCTGCCTATGGTCCAGACAGTGCGACAGTTGCCGCTCAAGATATACAAGGCGGTCAGATCAGGATCTGGATGGCTTGCCCGAAAGGTACGTTGGGCGATAGGGTTACCAGTACGGGTAGTTCGGTGGGGTGTGAGAAAAATTGTGTGGTGGTGAGAACTATTTGTAGGTCGTTCTGTTCTTCTCTGGTTTCAGAGCGACCGCCCTCTGCGTCCCTCGTCAGTGCAGGTATAACCTTTGGCTGGCGGGGGGCGTTTAGTTAGGAAGTAGTTAGTTGAAAGAGTGGATGCCGATAGTCGTGTTGATCTCTGTTTACGGAGTCTTCTTGTGGTACGGCATTTATGTTTGCGATAGATGTTAAAGAAAAACCCCGCCTCGGAGAATCAAAAACGAGGCGGGGCTAACGAAAGGAACCAACAACTCCTAGCAGAAAGTTGAGAGGTCACTTCCTATAATATCACAGCAACTCCCAAGTCACGACTATCTCCACTCGCTCCTCACCACGAGGACATCGCCACTTTTGCAGGAAGATACGGTCTACTTGATTGTCGTCGTGCCAAATCTCTGCCTCAGAGAGCGCATCCATGATGGGCTTGAGTAGATTATCTGCGTCAGGCTTCTGTACGTGCGCTCCGGTGGTAGCAGCCAGCTTCTTAGGCGTTGCCTTCTGCCACGGAAGGTACACATCTACCATGATTCCTACTGGAACTCCTTCTGGTGCAGACTCAGAGCCATGTGCTGCCCACCTCACCTCATCCATCCATGCTCGAACTTTCTTGTTGTTCGCCATGCTTGGGTGACCGTTCTTCATAATGATGCGGATGCTCTTGGGTGCAGCAACACCGGGGTGTGTGATCTTTATTTCAGTCATGGTGTAGACCCTACTGTTATAAAGACGGGTGTATGTTCTCCCATATATGCGCCAATTACATTGAACTCAAAGTATTCAACGGCTTCGTCTTCAGGCATTTCTCTTGCAAGAATCTCAATGCACTTGGTGTAGTCGTATACCGCTACGTCGTATGTGAACCTGTTACCCATACCAATCAGGGCTTCAGAGAATCCATCTGCTAGTAATGCGTTATCAGTCATGGTGTTTCCTCTTGTGTCCAGATCAGCTTCGGCTCGATGAACGAACCTGTCTCCATTGCGTAGGCGTACATCTTCTCCCCACGGCACAGCTTCCAAGCGGTACGCCCGTCGTGCATGTTGTTGTATTCGATTATGTGCGTGGTGTCCTTTCCACCATTGGCTGCAATGATGTTGTCCACCCACTCTCTATTGTCAGTGCTGGTCATGTTGTTTCCTTGTGATTTTCTAAATGCCAGTTGAGTGCCACGGTGCTGCCGAAGAACTTGTTGCAGCCATGCGGACACTGGTGTGTCGGTTGCCAGTTGACTTTCATAGTTCTCCTACCAACTTTGCGCTCGGTCGCCAACCGCAGTAGACGCAGGACACTAAGTCATCCTGTCTATTACCTTCACCCCACTTCAAGATGCCTTCGCACTTAGGGCAGTTCGTTATCCCTGTAATGTCTTCAGTCACCACTTCTAATTGTGAGATTCGTTTCTGATCTGCTTTTGTAAACCTGTGCTTCTTTCTTTCTTTAGCTTGTACCTGCTTGCACAACCTGCATACGGCGTAAGCATTACCGTGTTTGTTGTGCCAGTAGGTATTGTCGGTTGTCATCCTGTGTCCAGCGGGACAATTCTTTAGTGCTTTTGGCATTAGTTGTTGCACCTACATGTAGGACAGAGTAAATAGTGGACACCGTGTGAAAGGGTAGAGTGGTCTACCCACCCTGTCATTTGATACCAAATCTTTTTACCGTCACGAGTTGGGCGTGGAATAACTGCACCAACATCACGCAGATCTGAAACAACAGCGGAGAAGTTGAGTGGTCTACCAATCGCTTCCCAAGTTTCAGTCCGCTCGTGTGGCTGACCATCACGCCAGTAGTTGAACAAACGAATACGTTGTCCTTTCCACCGATTGAAGTCTTCAGGTACAGGTATCCAAGGCTTGAGGTTTACCTGTTCTTTACCGCAGATACAACGTAGTGTTCCTTGGTAATCAACCTTCCAACCGTCACGCCTTGTTTCACAATCGTGATTATTCATTCTAATTCTCCACTCTCTTTGGAATACATTCCAAGCTGCTAGGACAGTTTTCTAATGTTCGATTTAGAACCCCTGTATGACTTTGAATTGATCGCAGTATTCACTAACTAAGCAGTAGTTTTCGCAGCGTGTGTTCGCTCCGGGTCGATGTTCTACTACAAACCCACGTTTGATTTTGTTGTCTGGATTCATAGCCCAGCTAATAGCTTCAGAGTTAGAACCGTAGAAAACTTTTCTGGCTCTCTTGCTATTAGGCGTTGCCTTCAAAGCCCACGAATCTTTTTTAGCCCAGCGTTCTTCGTCATCGCAGTAAGGCAGTGACGTTTCTGCATCCTGATGTAACCGGACACGCTCTTCCATGAAAGCCTTTGCATCTTCTTCAGACCACAACTTTACATCGTGTGTCTCTGCGCCTAACTGCGGGTAGTTCTTGTCACGCTTGGCTTCCAGTTTGGACCAGTCACGATAGATGGCGACAATCTTTAGTCCGTCCACCTTGAACCCGTTCTCTCGTAGCAGGTGAGCGTACATGTTTAGCTGCTGCTCGTACTCGGCTGGCATGGTAAGTTCGCCAGAGTTGTTTCGCTTGAACTTGTAAGCAGTCACGAACTTGTAGTCAGACACTACCCAGTTTTCTTCTTCGGTCAGCGTAATGGTGTCTGTCTGTCCAGAGATAGTCCAACCCATCATCTCGGTAAACATTCGCTCCTCGGTCAGAGCGTTGCGATCTTGTTCACCAGACCGTTCTAGTAGTAGGTGGACAAGCTGACCGTACAGAGCAAAGGTTCGCTCAGATACATCCTCAGTAAGAACATCTTCGTGTATGTCTTTGAGTGCAGCTTGCCTTGGTGGGGCGAGCAGCCCGGTAACGCTCCGGTCTGCCCTGCCCTTGCTGTATGAATCATTCTCGACAGCCTTGACGAGAGCCAGTGGGAATCCTTTGTTGTTAGTAATGGCTACCACTTGAGTTGCTCCACATTCTCATCTTGTTTTACTGCACCAGCTTCTACTGCTGCTTCGACCATCGAAGAATCTACATCTGCAAGATCTACAACTGGTGTTAGCAGTGTGTGCAATGCACTGAGAGGCTCATCAAGTGGTTGGTTTTCTAGGTTGGCAAGCATCACGTTCTTGATGATGGTCCAAGCTGATTCCTTAGTGACTCCGATCTCCTCGGTCTTGCCAGCGTTAGCTATGGCAGTCAGCATGTTTGCAGTCATACCAAGGGCAGCAGGTCGGTTCTGAGAACCTG